>OHOQ01000329.1_pt1 | contig 25236 bp, 22 predicted proteins | sample 1569881 | NCBI WGS metagenome assembly OHOQ01 (sample SAMEA3879596, study PRJEB24766) | human gut metagenome | biome: human-associated habitat; feature: feces | place: USA | collected 1985/1987 | reverse complement strand
ACGCTTATTATAGGAAATATTCTTTTGTGACATTATTATTATTGTCCAAAATAAAAATAATACAAAATTAAGGATTATAATCATTTTGATAACCAAATAAAATAGCTCTGCAAAATTTACTTATATTCATAAAATAGGAATTACAAAAGACAAAGCAATAGCAGTATTATTATAAATATATATCAGCTACCAATACATGCATATTGAATCCCCGCTTCTATTAATTCCTTCTTGTCATATATATTTCTGCCATCTATCACCAGTGCCTGTTTCATTGTTTTTTTCAGTACTCCCCAACTCGGCATTCGAAACTCTTTCCATTCCGTCACCACCAGCAGCGCATCAGCATTTAGAACAGCATCATACATATCTTTGGCATAAAATACTTTATCACCAATTCTTCGCATGCATTCATCCACAGCAATCGGGTCATACACCTTCACTATTGCACCAGCAGCTACCATTCTATCAATCAATACCAGCGCAGGGGCCTCACGCATATCATCCGTTTCAGGCTTAAAAGCCAAGCCCCATATAGCTATCTGTTTACCTTTCACATTACCTTGATAGTAATTAAGAAGTTTATCAAACAAAATACTCTTTTGTGCTTCGTTCACTTCTTCTACAGCCTTCAGCACACGCATAGAATAACCATTTTTTTCTGCTGTCTTTATCAAGGCTTTTACATCTTTTGGAAAACATGACCCACCATAGCCACAACCCGGATATAAGAATTTACTTCCTATACGACTATCTGCACCTATTCCTTTACGAACCATATTCACATCAGCTCCCACCCGTTCACACAAATTGGCAATATCATTCATAAAACTAATACGAGTAGCCAACATTGAATTAGCCGCATATTTTATCATTTCCGCACTAGATATATCCGTAAATATCAAACGATAATTATTCATCATGAAAGGCTTATACAAACGCTCCATAATATCTTTAGCTTTTTCTGATTCCACCCCTACCACAACCCGGTCAGGTTTCATAAAATCATCTATAGCATTACCTTCTTTTAAAAACTCCGGATTGGAAGCCACATCAAAGGGAATCTGCACCCCCCGCTTATTTAGTTCTTTCTGTACCGCCACCTTCACTTTATTTGCTGTCCCTACAGGTACAGTACTTTTTGTTACTATTAATATATACCTATTCATGTTTTTACCAATGGTACGCGCCACCTCCAACACATATTTTAAATCTGCACTACCATCCTCATCCGGGGGTGTACCTACTGCGCTAAGCACGACTTCCACATCATTCAAAACCGAAGATAAATCTGTAATAAATTTCAGTCTTCCCGCATTATAATTACGATGTACCATATCTTCCAATCCTGGTTCATAGATAGGCACAATACCCTTTTTCAAATTCTCCACTTTACTTTCCTGAACATCAACACAAGTTACATCCACTCCCATTTCGGAGAAACAAGTACCTGTCACCAGTCCTACATACCCTGTGCCCACTATTGCAATTTTCATATAAACAATATTAATTACTCTTTGATTAAATATGATAGAATGAACGATACCATTCTATTGTTTCTTTAACACCCTCTTTAATAGATTTTCCAGGTTTAAACCCTAACTCCTGTTGTAACGATGTGGTATCCGCATTAGTTTGATACACATCTCCCGGTTGCATAGGTAGATATTTCTTTTCAGCTTCATTACCAATCGCTTCTTCAATTGCAGCAATAAAATCCATTAATTTTACAGGTTGCGAATTTCCGATATTGTATATCTTATAAGGAGCAGTGGAAGTACTTGGATCAGGAAATAGTGAATTCCATGATAAATTTCCAGAAGGGATATGATCAATCACTCTTATAACTCCCTCTACTATATCGTCAATATAAGTAAAATCACGTAACATATCTCCATGATTGAATACTTTTATGGGATGTCCGTTCAGAATAGCATCGGCAAAAAGAAAAGGGGACATATCAGGTCTACCCCAAGGTCCATACACTGTAAAGAAACGGAGTCCTGTAGAAGGGACCCCATACAAATAGCTGTAAGTATGTGCCATAAGCTCATTACTTTTCTTTGTTGCCGCATAGAGGCTTACAGGATGTGCTATGCTATCCTTCTCCAAAAAAGGAACTTTTCCATTCAATCCATACACACTGCTGGAACTTGCATAAACCAAATGCTTCACGCCATTATGACGGCAACCTTCCAATACATTCAGGAAGCCATCCACATTACTTTCCACATAAGCATACGGATTTTCAATAGAATATCGAACCCCGGCTTGAGCAGCTAAATTCACCACCTTTTCAAAATGTTCATTGCCAAAAAGCATTTGCATAGCCTGTCGATCTTCCAAGTTCATACGAATAAATCGAAAGTTTTCAAAGCAGTCACTACGCACAAATTTATACCAATCTACAGCTTTACGTTGGATACCTAAAATCGCCAAACGACCATATTTAAGATCACTACTATAATAGGCATTGATGTTATCAAGCCCCACAACTTCATCTCCACGCTGCAAAAGACGCTTACATACATAAGAACCTATAAAACCAGCAGCACCTGTAACTAAAATCTTCATTCTTTTATTCTATTTTAATTAAGGAACCTAATTTCAAATTCCACTCCTCAGGATTAATTGGTCCAAATCCGGAATTATGATAGAAAGTCATTTCCCCTACATATATTTGATGATTAATACAATAAAAATCAACACGAAGATGAGGTATTCCCTTACTCAAGACTTTAGACAAAGCACACATCTGTTCAAATTCTTCAGGCTTTTCCGGAGGACAGTCTGAATTGGGATCTTTCATTCGTATAGGCAAACGATTATACTCCATATCAAAAAAATCTGTTGTAGTATGCTCTGCATTATCTTTAGATACATACATCATAAATGGTTCACCATCAAAACAAAAAAATTTATAATCTGTCAGATTCTCAGATACTCCATCTACCATAAATTTCTCCGCCAATATCTTTCTGGGAACATTTTTATACGGCCATTCCCGCCCATGTAAATAATAGTTTTGTTTCAATCCTTTCCGAAGTTTATCTTTTACTTTGGAAATATTAAGTCTACTTTTATCCCTACATACACACATGCCTAATCCCGAATTATGGTTACACTTTAACACGAATTGCTCAGGGAGTGCATCAAAATTTATATCATCTGGATCATCCCATACACCTAATGTAGGAATAACATATTTCTCCCCTAACAATTCTGAAACATACTTCTTAGCTTCCACCTTATCAACCATACGAGTATACTCCATGCGCCGATTGTACAACTTCAACCATTGCAATTTTTCGCTAAATGTCCTTGGATTTTTTAAATCCAATTTCCTACTGAAAGAAAGATAATACCTCCATTGCAGATAAGGTTTATCCGGAATCAAAAAACAGATTTTATCGAGTAAAACCAAAAGAGCCAATCGAAAATTGTCTTTTACAAATACTTTCATCATTAAGGTAAATATATTTTTTTATTCATTTATTTCTCACAACGTTTGCAATCAGTTTTTCCCATTCATGGGCTATAGTCAACGGCAGATAATCACGTGACCTCAAAGGAGCATTCTGTTGTACTTGCTTTCTATACGTTTCATCTTTTATCATTTTCTCCAAAGCTATTATTAACGCATCTTCACTATCAGGCAAAATACATAAGCCCTCACTCTCATTTCGTATAATTTCCCGTTGACGTCCTTTATAGTCAGCAGCTATACAGGCACAGCCTTGTGACATAGCCTCGATAAGAACTAATCCAAATCCTTCATAACGCGAAGACAATACAAAAATCTCGCTTTCACTAAAAAGTTGCTCCATATCAGAATGGAAACCGGATAAGAAACAACTTCCAGAAACACCATTCTCTTCAATCAGTTTATTTAGGTACTTTTCCGTATCTCTTCCTTCAGTATGACTTCTCCCCGAAATATTTACCACCCAATCTGGATATTTATTTTTAATCTTTCCCCAAGCTTTAATCAATAAATCAAAGCCTTTATAATACCAATCATCCAAACGCCCAGAAGCTACAATTTGCTTCCTCCTGCTTTTAATTATTTCATTAATAGGCTCCAACGCTAAAGGATTAGGCATAACATAGACATTTTTTAATCTATTACCAATAAATATACGGTCTGCCTCGGTTAGTACCGTTACAATCGGAAACCATTTATTAGCAACAAATTTAAAGAATCGTTGTGAAAAACTTAACGGCGTTTCTTTTGGTCGTTCAAAAGCATTGTGCTCTGTTGCGATAACAGGACATGGTATACCCCAAGTTGCAATAAGTGCATAGAGGGAAACGGGATGCATTATGCTTATTACTACATCAGGCTGAAATTTTTTTATTTCCTCACGTAAAGCAAGGCATATATTTATTGATCCCCGAAGACACCTAACTGCCCTATAGAGTATATTGGCATATCGTTTCAAGAAAGCCCTCCAACCCTTGGGCGTTTTTTGATGAGAAAAAAAGCATTTCACCACTTTCACTTTCTCGTGAATGGGGTATATAAATGGAGCATCTGATTTTTTTCTATCAGTAGCTAAAACCACCTCATGACCTAACTCCACAAAAGCCCCAGCCCACAAAGTGGCAACTCGTTCAGCACCGCCTCCTTGCAAGCAAGCTAAAACAATCATTATCTTCATGTCTATCGTTCTTATAACTATACAACTTAGTAGAGTGCTCAGTCCATGTTCCAAGTTTATCCCGCATTAGCGAAACTCCTGATTCATTCTGCAACCCAGCTTTGGGACATGCGTCCAATAGCATAAGCATCTATGTTCTCAAGTTTAACATTCACTAGGTACTCTTTGAAATTAAATGCATTAACAACATCATCATTTATGGATTTTGAGTATCATGCAAAAACAAGACGAAAGGAGTAATACCAAGCAATTTGTTCGGCGACTTATTTATTTTGCATTAGTAAATTTCGAAGATCATATGCTAATTCCTTCGTCATCTCTTATACCAAAATTAAATTAAAAAGATTAATGGCAGAAAGTCGATCTTTTGCTACGATTTCATTGAAATAGTTAAAATCTATTGGACTATATAATTTCGATAAATCTCCTTCAAAAATACGGCTTGACAATTGAAATTTATTCAATACATCATATATTCTGACATTTGTAGCACTTAATTTTCCGACAAGAGGTATAGTAAGAAAGGGCTTATTGAATATCATGGAAAACACCGTGCCATGAAATGAATTTGTAATTACATATTCTGCTTTATCAATAAGTTCGATCCACTCCTCTATAGTAGCATCAATTTTACTATACTCATCGTATCTACCTTGTGAAGCGACATACTTCAAATCATAACCATTACTTTTTGCAAATTCTATTATGGAATTCACTTCAATATCAATTTCACTTCCAAGTAAATATAACATTATGTATGGCCGTTGCCCTTCCTCAATTTTCTTAGAAGACAAAGAACGGTAATCAATATCCGAGAGTAAAAATGTCGGATCATTAACAAGCTTTGCATCCATTCTACCTAATTCCTTACACAAATTAACGCCACTCTGCTCTCTACAGCTTACAAAATCAAAAGCCTCCAATGCCTTTTGCATAAGCCTTTTATTTTCTTTTGTAGTTTTCCTTCCTCCTGTAGACGGTGCATATGCTATGCGCTTTGAACTATGAGGAACGAAAGCTAAAAAATATCCCGGATCATAATTTGCCCAAATCTGGTCACTTCCACATATAAATGCATCTGCAGAAGGTGGGGTTAGTAACAGGTCCGTAGTATTGTATTTCTTTAAAGAACAAGGTATATATTGCCTATTAAAATCTCTAAATCTCCTATCATGTTTTTTACAATAATCAATTTGATAATTTGTTACTTTGATATCTTGAATTTTTTGATAGACTCTATGAGGGTGGACAATCACTTTTAAATATCTTAATAACTGATTCCAAATTGTTGTTTTGCACCAACTCGATTGAGTATATTGCAACCAATACGCTTCATGCCCTAAATTACGCAAAAAACGTATTAATGCAAAACATTGTAGAATTTGTCCATAATTGTCCCCATCAGGAAAATTATATGTTAACGTATATATCTTCATTTTTAATTGATTATTGTAATTTATCGACCTCCATTTAAAATTCTAAAAATGGAATCCGGTAATAATCTCTTCAATAATATATATGTTCCTATACATAAGATTATAGTTAGAGTTGGAATAACGAAATAACCAGTAACGTTTGATAATGTAGAAACAAATGCTAAGAGTTTTTTACCCCCCCCATTATTGTAAATATATTTTCTTTAAAAAGAAAGAAATAAGCAAAATTAAGAACAGGGACAATAATACCCAGAACAAATATATGCATGGCAAATATAAAAAATGAAGCTCCGGAAAATTTCGTAAGTTTATAGTCACGATATTTATTATGAGTCAATAAACTTGCCAAGATATTAAATAGACTGATCGTTCCAAATAAACAAAATATCTTATAAACAATCTGATATAACAATCCTTGTTCAAAAATTGCTATTGAAACAATTAGAGAAATAACCGACATACAATATGCTGATATCTTAATTACAGGCATCGATAATATCTGAATTAGAAATTTGCGATGTATGGCAATCGATGCACCTACTACAAAAAATGTTATTGAGATAACAGAAAGGCCGGGAACATTGAAATTAATGCTTAACGTATAGCAAATAACCAATGAGAAAACTGTTGCAAGCGGATATTTCTTTAATATAAAATATAGCAATGGAGCTATAAGTACAACTACTATCAAGTCACGAATAAACCACATAGGAAAGAGGATAGGAGATGTGAATCCTTCGTAGCTGCCCAATATATTGGGAATGGCAACTGACCACGATTTACAATTCCAATACAAAGAAAAAAAGTTTCCGTACTCAGATATCCAATCATAGATTGATGACAAAGATTTTCCTTTGATGATTACGCCTGCTATTCTTATAAAAAAAGTATATAAGATATATATTGTATTCCATACCAAATATGGAATAAGTAACGAATAAAACCGCTTTCTCCATTTACCGATGAAATATGATTTATAGTTATTTGCCAAAGAGTTAATGTCATAGAAGAAATAATAACCAGAAATGATAAAAAAAGCAGGTACAGCACAGTTTGACAGTAGCCTACTGCATATTACACGAATTAAATTATAGAAATCCAAACTGGTTAAAGAGGTATAATCTATACTAGCAATGTCAACATCAGATGGAAGGTCAAACGAATGTAAAAAAACTACCATTATTGCTAATGGCAATTGTAGATTTCTACACACTTTACTATCCAAAGTCTGATTATTCATAGTTTATTAATGTCTATTAATACTATATCTGTAAACTCTTTAGCTCCCTTTTCATTCAGAAGGTATGCATTTCTAAAGAAAATGTCATTAGAAAGTTTTTCATGGTCAATGTAGTCAAGAATAGGAGCATTAATTATATTACTTTGCTCAATGAAGTTATAAATTAGTTGTTGACGTGATAGATTATCAAGCTTTTGAGACAGATGTTTGGTCATTGGCGGTAAAACGAGAACAGCCTTATAGCCATGAGATTCGCAAAAAACAAGAAGCTTTTGAAGTGATTCAACAGAATCGTTAAATCGATCCTGATTTATGAGAGCAAATGGATCATGTAAATTGTATAAAGAAAACTCTTTCTTCCAAGAATTTATCCATCTGTTTGCATCTCCCTCAAAATCCTTACAAACTTGTTGTTTTAATCCAAATAGTCTTTTAATTTCTCCAATAAGAGCGAAAAGTGGATAATATTTTAGCGGTTTATTCTTTATATCCATCACTGCATCTCTTCTTCGCAACGATGCGTGAGGGATACTAATAGGTCTGACTACAGTATAGTACTTGTCTGCTAAATCATCATTTCCACCTCCTAATGATGAAAATGGACAAAATGAAATAATAATAGTAGCTCCCGGCTTTAAATATGAACTATAGTTTGATAATATGGCATAGTCACCCACAAATGTTTGTGGAGCCATAGCCCAATTGGCTGCTTTTATATCCACACCGTCATAATTAAACCCATATTTGGCAGAACTGCTACCCAGATTTACTAATTCCAATCCATAGGTATTATGATTCCAGAACTTTTTACAATCCGGAAACATGACTTCATTTACCCAATAGGAACGTCTTAACAAACCATTCACTTTTCCAAAAATCTTTCTAAGTATACTCATAACCCCGGACATTGTTTTGACTCAACCAAAATCTGTAAATCCCTGTTCATTGCTGAAATAGCTTTTATTTCCTCCTCTGTGAGCTTAAAATCGAATAAGTCAAAGTTACCTAAAAGTCTATTCGGATTAGTGGTTCTTGGTAATGGCATACAACCTCTATCAATATTCCAACGTAGTATAACTTGATGTTTTGTCTTTCTATATTTCTCTGCTAAAGGCATTAGGATATTGTCATTAAGCTGCCCGTGAACTAAATCCATTAGTGGTGAATATGTCATCAGCTGAATAGCGCTATTTATAGAATACTCAAGATCTTCCTGTTTTATGCTAAGAGGGCTGGCATAAATTTGATTAATAGAAGGACATTCGCCTATTGCTTTTAGCTTTTCGATGTGATTTATATGAAAGTTGGACACTCCTATGTATCTTACCTTACCTTCTTTCTTTAAACGCATCATAACATCCCAAATATCTTCACAATAATCCGGAAAAGGATAGTGAATGAGGAGCGAGTCGATGTAATCGGTTTGTAGCTCTCGCAAGGAAATATTAACCTTATCCATAACAACTTCTTCTACTGTGTGGCGATTTTGATATTTCGACAACTTATTAAACCAAACACCTTCCAATGGTTCATCTCCATGGGCATTATCCTGTGAGATTTTCGTTTGGATAAACACATCCTCCCGTTTAAATCCTGTTTCATTATTAAGCCGCGAAAGTGCAAGTCCCAATCCGGTTTCACCTCTATAATCATCTGCAGTATCAATTAATCTGTAGCCACATTTGAAAGCATCCAAAACCATACTTGCCATAGCTTCACCCTGAAGAGGATAAGTCCCCAGGCCAACCATAGGCACATCATGACCGTTTGCTGTAGTTAGTTTATGCATAATGTATTATCCCTTGAAATATTCGTTATATGCCTTTTTTATCTTGCTTAAAGGAATAGTATAATTGGAATGATAAGTTGAATCTTCATCTTGACCTGTAACATTAATATAGCATGACACATAATCTCTGATTTGTAGATACAGACTTGTATCGGTAGACATTCTATAATTAATAAGAACCATGCTCTTAACCTGATTACAAAACATCAGGTTTAATATTGACGACCCATATAAACCCACAATTTCCTTTGCATGATAAAACAAGCCAGCCTTCTCTTCAAATGAAAGATCAGCTCCTTCAATATCAACATACCCCAACTCTTTAAAGTAGTTATGTACTTCTTCGTAATTAGTCAAATTTCTAATTCGGCCTGCCCTCGGAAGAAAAATTTTATCATACTTAGGCTTATCGTCCTTTACCTTTTCTATAATTGGATCGATAATATATTTCTTTGTCTTATCCAATACATGACGGGAGATATAATATGGATAGTCAAGTCTAAATTCAGGATTATTAAAGCTTGAACCCGGTGAAGGCATGAAATACAATTCTTCACAAGTATAATCAATATTCTTGGCAATAAACTTTATTTTAGCATTTGGGTAATTAGTCAAATATAAGTTAATAATTTCCATAATAGTTGCATCTTCATTCTCTACAACCAATATTGTAATGGAATTATCAAGAAGCCCAGCTTCTCCTGCACTAAATAATTTAGGAAGAAACTGATACATGCAATGTCCCCAATGACATGACCAAACACCAACTAAAGAAAGTACTCTTCCATGTACAAATTCCGTCTTTCCATATCTTGTAATCCCGATGTTTTTTTTGTCATACCATGCCACATTCGAATCAGCCGGTTTGGCCCATGTAACAAACTCTTCGGTATTAAATTTTTCCCAATAAGCACCTTTGGGTGTAATCACAACGTCCGATTCATAACTCACAACTCCATTATCCGATTTATAGATGTACTCTGCCGGAACATATACTCTCAAATGTTGCTCTTTACAATGTTCATAACATTCAGGATAATAAGAATCTTCCCATGAAGCATCTTTAACCTTATAAACTTTCTTAAAAGTATTATCCGGATCAAGAATTAAAGGATAAGTCTTAGATAATATCTTCTTTCGATACCTCAATAGATTATTAGGTATGAATTTAGCTATCAATGATTTCAATGACATACTACAATAATTATTTTTGCAACCAGTTCAACATTCTATCCAATCCAACTTCTTTACTTACTTCCGGAGTCCAGTTTATTATATCTACAGCTTTCTTGATATCTGCAATGAAAACCTTTTGATCGCTTTCACGCCAATCAATTTCACGATAGTTCATCTTTATGTCAAGCTTTTGTTCAAGTATTTCAAATAATTCCAAAAGTGAAAGGCTATTTTCTCCTCCTCCTCCTATATTAAAAGCCTGTCCATAGGCTGCTTCAACATCTTTGGATTTAAAATAGAGATTAACTACATCCTGTCCATGAAGTACGTCGCGAACTTGCTTTCCATTCCCGGAAATCGTAAAGGAATCTTGTAAAACACCATTTTTTATCTCCAAAGCTTTTTGACAGAACCAGCCAATCCAACCCTGATCGTAAGTGGCATGTTGGTTACTTCCATACATGGATGAATGCCGGAATACGATTGTCTTTAGTCCATAAATACGATTAAAATCTAGCATATATTGATCTGCGGCACCTTTGGAACAACCGTAAGGTGAATGAAAATCTAAAGTGATACTTTCCGGAAACCCCAAAGGGTACTCTTCACAAACATATCTTTTTTCTTCTTCCCGGAAATGAAAATTTTCAAAATCTCCATAGACCTTATTCGTTGAAGAAAACAAAATGACTGAATTGGGCGAGTATTTGCGCACTGCATCCAAAACGTTGAACATCCCCAAAGCATTAGTCTCAAAGTCCAAACGAGGATTGGATATGGAAGTAGTCATTGCTACTTGACCGGCTAAATGAAATATATAATCGGGCTTGACTTCTTTTATGATGGTTTCTACATCATTGGTATTACGCGTATCAGCAGGATAAAATTTAAAATCTCCTCTGCTGCGTAGCCATTGAAGATTAGCATCACTACCAAAACGATAAAGATTATCTAAAACAAACAATTCTTCACCTCTTCTTAATACTTCAGCAGCCAAGTTACTGCCAATAAAACCACAACCGCCATTTATCAAATATCGCATATCTTGTATTTTTAGTTCGTCATACCTATTCTTTTATCAAACTTTTGAAGGCATTCATCTCGTCATGTTCAGTATTCACTATCATAAGTAGCTTTCCTATATTACACCGCAAATCCATCGCTTCATTTTCCCTATAGGACAAAGCACCATAATTGATTTCAGAAGTAGAATGAAGCGCTTCTTTATAGAAATCAATAATTTGACGAAGCGATATGCTTTGGCCACTACTTACATTTACAATCTGGCCTACCACTCTGTCCGCATGCTTTAACAAACCATGTATATCAAGCGAAAAAACGTCCACATGTATGAAGTCACGTCTTTGTTCACAAGGAGAAACATTAAGAGGTTCTCCTTTCCTCAACTGTTCTATAACATAAGGAATGAATTTACTCTTGTTCTGACCTGGCCCAAATAGATTCCCCGGACGTACTACCATAGTAGGAAATCCATAATTATCATAAAGCATTATAGCAGTATTTGTGGTCAATTGTTTAACAAGTGCATAAGGAGAATTAGGACGCTCACGCTGTGTTTCAACAAAAGGTGAACCTTCGGAACCATATTCCTCGCTGCTTCCAAACTGAATAAAGAGCCTCAGAGAATCATCACCTTTAAATCGATCGTACAAATTAAGAAGAATCTTCAAATTTGATGAAATTAATCCGTCAAACAACGACAAGTCTCTTTCAGCAGTTACAATAGATGCTAGATTTATTATAAAAGAAGGCGTAGGATATTCTGCTGCTATCTTCTCTGTTGTCAAATCCATCACTACAGTCGCTACTTCAGGATAGTAACAAAAAAAATCAGAATCAATATATTTATCAAATACAGTAATTTGATAATAAGGAGATAAACATCGAACTAAATTCTTTCCAATAAATCCGCTACCCCCTATGAGATACAAAATTTCTTTTTCCATCAGACAACGTCTTTATGCTGCAATAAGTAAACCATGATACATATCTGAGTCACTCGTTTATAAACTGATTAATTTCATCCAAACAAATATCATAAGCATCCTCTGTCTTGTATCGTTTGTACCAATCCACAGTCAGTTCAATGCACCGGTGAATATTCATTCTTGGTTCCCAACCTAATTGAAATTTTGCTTTTGAAATGTCAAGCATCAAGAGTTTAGCCTCATGCAGTACATTAGGGTTGGACATATCATTGAGTTTACCGCTTCCATAAATCTTTATCACATCGGTAGCAATATCCCATACCGGAGTAATACTTTCGGCACGAGGACCAAAATTCCAACCTTCGCAATATTTTGTTGGTTCTTCCCACATCTTGGTAGCAAGAAGCATGTAACCACTCAGTGGCTCCAAAACATGTTGCCAAGGGCGGATAGCTTTCGGACTACGTATATCAATATCTTTGCCTGCTTCTAAAGCCTTTATGCAATCAGGTATGATACGGTCAAGTGCCCAGTCACCACCACCAATTACATTTCCGGCACGAACAGATGCCAAAGCTACATGATGTTTCATACCATAGTCGGCCGGATTGAAAAAGCTGCGGCGCCAAGAGGCAATGGCAATTTCGGCTGCACCTTTACTACTGGAATAGGGATCATAACCGCCCATTGATTCGTTTTCACGATAACCCCATATCTGTTCTTTGTTCTCGTAACACTTATCTGTAGTAATCATTACACCAACCTTCACACTATCTGTTGCACGAATAGCTTCCATCACATTGATAGTACCCATCACATTAGTAGCATAAGTATCTACAGGAATCTCATAGCTCAAGCGTACAAGAGGTTGGGCTGCAAGGTGAAATATGATTTCCGGCTGATATTCACGGAAGATTGCCTTCATGCGCTCTCCATCACGAATGTCAACACGCAAATCGGCTTTAATTTTACTTCCAATTCCGGAAAGAACATAATTATCACGCTCTGAGAAAGGATCAAGCGCAACGCCTATAACCTCGGCACCCAACTCTTGCAACCAAATGGAGAGCCATGAACCTTTAAAACCCGTATGACCGGTTACAAGAACGCGCTTACCGTAGAAGAAATTATTAAATAGATCAATCATATCATTTAGCGTGTTCAATACAAAATTCTTTAATTGTATTAATCATGTGTTGCAGCATGTCTTGAGTCATTCCCGGATATACACCTATCCAAAAACCGTTATTCATAACAAAGTCAGTCATCTTTAAATCGCCAACTACACGGTAAGCAGACTTATCGCCTCGAATTTCATCAAACGCAGGGTGCTTAACAAGATTTCCTGCAAAGAGATTACGAGTTTGTATTTTCTTACCTTCAATGTATTTAGTTAATTCATTACGCGTAAAGCCTGCACCATCTTTTACTGTTATGAGAAAACCAAACCAAGACGGATTTGAATTTTTCTCTGCAATCGGAAGAATAATACCAGGAGCATCTTTCAACCCCTCATAAAGGGTTTTATAATTGTTACGACGCTTTGCTATTATATCATCCAATTTTTCCAACTGAGCACAACCGATAGCAGCCTGCATATCAGTTACTTTAAGATTAAATCCAAAATGGCTATAGACATATTTGTGATCATAGCCCTCAGGAAGCTGGCCGAACTGGCCTGTAAAACGACAACCACAAGTATTATCTACGCCACCTACACACCAACAATCACGTCCCCAATCACGGAATGAACGTGTAATCTTATTTAGTAAAGCGTCATTAGTATATACAGCGCCACCTTCACCCATGGTCATATGGTGAGGAGGGTAAAAAGAACTTGTACCAATATGGCCCCATGTACCCGTTTTCTTTGTAGCTCCATCAATTGTATATTCTGAGCCGAGCGCATCACAGTTATCCTCTACGAGCCATATATTGTGTTTATCGCAGAATTCTTTGACCGCTTTTATATTGAACGGATTACCCAGAGAATGTGCAATCATTACAGCTTTCGTTCTTCCTTCAACATAGGCCTCTTCAAGTTTTGTTACGTCTATATCAAAGCCAGGAAGACAGACATCAACAAATACCGGTATTGCTCCATATTGAATAATTGGGTTAACTGTAGTTGGAAAACCAGCAGCCACAGTGATAACCTCATCACCCCTCTTTATACGCTTTCCACCTAGTTGAGGGGAAGTTAGAGTAAAGAAAGCCAATAAATTTGCAGACGAACCAGAGTTAGTCAATGCACAGTACTTAACATCCAACCATTTTGCCAAACGAGTTTCAAATTTGTGAGCCCATGGACCTGCAGTTAGCCAAAAGTCAAGCGATGAGTCAACAAGGTTAACCATCTCTTCATCATTGAAGTAACGCCCTCCATAATTTACAAATGATTTACCTGCTTCGAAAGGTTTCTTTCGGGCATGTACCTCTTTATAGTACTCTCGTGTCAACTCAAGTATTTGAGCCTTTATTTCCTCTTTTCTTGCCATTATATTAGTTTCTAATTAATAGGGTTGAACACACTTGGGAACCGCTCGATCCCATTTTTTCCATGGGGCAGTGCCTTCGAACAATAATTTTTCCAGTTTATTCTTTTCGCGCATATTGTCCATACATTGCCAAAATCCTGTATGAATATATGACATTAGCTGTCCTTCTTCAACAAGTTTCAGAAGAGGTGCTTGTTCGAAAACGCATGTATCATCTGTAAGGTAATTAAAAATTTCGGGTTGCAATACCATATAACCGGCATTGATAGGTGCACCGTCATTTGCATTCTTTTCTCGGAAAGCTTTAACTGCATTATCACCACCAATATTTAATATACCCTTGTCTTGTGCCTGCTTAACAGCTGTAAGGGTTGCAATCTTTCCATGCAATAAATGAAATTCAAGCAATTTATCAATATCAACATCGCAAACTCCATCACCATAAGTCATAAAGAACGGCTCATCTCCTACATACTCCTGTATGCGCTTAATACGACCACCTGTCATTGTATCATAACCTGTATCAACAACCGTAACTTTCCAATTATCCAAATAGCTATGATGTATAGTCATCTCATTCTTCCCGTTTCGGAAGTCAAAACTAATATCAGAATAATTCAAGAAGTAATTAGCAAACCATTCTTTGATATATTCTTGTTTATAACCTGCGCAGATTATAAATTCGTTGTGACCATAATAAGCATATTCTTTCATAATATGCCAAAGAATAGGCATTCCACCGATCTCAATCATAGGCTTTGGCTTAAATACGCTCTCTTCAGAAATACGAGAGCCAAAACCACCTGCCAGGAGTACTACTTTCATCTTGTATTATATTTTGATCTATAATAATTAAAGATTAATCTCTATTCAATATTTTATTTTTTGCAACCATCAATACCTTATCTCGAATATTCTTGGGTAAAATTATGTAGTATCCACAAACACAAATTAAAGTAGCGCTAAATAGTGTGGAAACTACTAATCGTGCAAAAGATTCTTCTATTAACAAAGTAAGGATATACGTAAGTGATAATATTATAATTAAAACGATGTATGCTCTTACCAAATCAGGCATTACCATTTTAACAAAAGAGAAATCAGGCACATGCTTCTTGATCGTATGGCATGATACAAAAACTGCTGTGAATACGGTAAGGACTTTTAAAAGATACGGTATCCAATATGGTGCATCCATTTTAAATGCAATGTATGTAAGAGGAAGTACTGAAAGATATAAAGAACCGGACAATAAGCTTTGAAACTTGACATCACCCGATGCTTGTACCACAAAATTAAGGGTTACAGACATAACAACAGTCAGATTCCACATTAATGAAAATTGCAGTAGTGTCTCAGTATGTTCCGGTACAACTCCCAGCCATAGGTTTAGTATGTAGTGCGCCTCAATCATAAGAGGGGCTGTAAATAGTAGCATTAAAAGAAATGTAATTCTTGCACCATTACGCATTAAACTGAGCATACGAGGAAATTCCTGCTGGGAATAGCATTTCACTACTTGCGGACGAACAGCTGTTGAAACATTAGTTGATAGATTCATCACTATACCCTGTACTCTGGCCGCAATATCTGAGGCTGCATTCATTACCGGCCCGAACCACATATTTAACAGCATGTTCACACCTTGAGTAATAGCTATTAAACTCATTTCTCCATAAAAATTCCATCCTGAAAAAAAAAGCATTGGTTTGAGTAACAGGGGTTTCCATACAAACTCAAAATGACACTCCTCAAAGTTTCGAACACATATAAACCTATATATTATTGCTATGACAGTTGATACTGCACACATCAGAATAGCGTAAAGTTTGAGTTTATCAAAATCTCCTATCACCAATAAATAGACTATAAGCAGGCGAAGTACAGAGTTGAGTACTTCCACATAGGCAAAATAATCCATGCGCTCGTGAGATATGATAGATGCGTTGAATGGAACTTGCGTTACATTTATCATCATAGTTAGTATCGAGAACTGTAATACCCATCTGGCAGCATCTAAACTCTCAACCGGAATGACTAATTTGTTTTCCAGAAACCATACACCTATTGTTTCGCTCAGCAAAAAAATCAATAGGGCTATACCAACATGTAAAATCAGCGCTGAAGAGAATATTTCTTTTAATTTGTTTAAATCACCGCATCCTAATTCGTAAGTCAAAAAGCGGGAAGTAGCTCCTGCCATTGAATTATTAAAGAACATGAACATAGAAACTACACCACCAACTACACCATATACCCCAAAGTCTACAACACCAAGGGTTTGAAGAACTACTCTTGACGTATAAAGTGATATGGCCATGTTCACCATCATACGTAGATACAACATGATGGTGTTTTTAGCAATAGTTTTATTGGACGAACCTGTCATTTATTAAGCAAGTTTCGCATATATAGCGTCCGCCATTTCACCTACATCTTCCCATGAAAGAATTTCTTTGGATGTTAATTTTAGTCCAAAGGCCTTTTCTACAGCCACTACTAACTGAATATGTGATAGTGAATCCCACTCTTCAATATCATCAGAAGATGTTGAATCTGCTACTATAAGTTCTTCGTCATCAAATACGTCACGGAAGATATCTTGTATCTTCTCCATTATGATTTTTCTATCCATTTGATTTATATATTATAAAATTTGACTGCCTGTATTTACAGGAATATTAACTCCATTTACATGTTTTGGAGCGTGTACTAAAGAAACAATTACTTCTGCAACTTCTTGGGGCTCTAGTAAGTTTTTCAAAGGATGATCATTTATCATCCTTTCTATAACTCGCGGGTCGATATCTGCTGTAAAATCAGTCTCCATAAATTCCGGAGACACGCAGTTACTAGTGATACCGAACTTGATATACTCTTTGCTCCACGTTTTAGCAAACTGCGCTATACATGCTTTCATAGAAGCATATAGTCCATAGCCGAGTGGGGGAACTCCTATCACATAACTACTCAGAACCGTGATTATCCTACCATTCTTTTTTTTCTTGAAAGCAGAGATCGCGGCTTGTGTAATGGATACTACAGGAAGAACGTTATCTTTAAATTCTGTTAGAATAGCTTCTTGAGATAATTTCAAAAAGCGAATTCCCTCGGGAGAACCATTCCAAGCATTATTAATTAATACATCCAAATCCCAATTTGCCATATTTTCCGTCAACTCATCAACCTCTTCTGGCTTTGTTTGATTGCATTTATAGGCAATTGAATTAGGATATTTCTCAGTTATGGCTTGAGCCTTTATATCCGACTTACAATAAGTGAAATAAACTTTATTATTAATATCTGATGCAAGCAGCTCTATCGTAACTTTTCCCAAGCCTCCGGTACCTCCGGTTATCAGTATATTCATTATATAACACCTATTTGGACATGCCCCTTTGAAACAATTTTTTCACACTGATTCTTGAAAACAAATTTAAATTCAACCGTATTGACACTTTCGTGAACCCCTTCAACAGACAACTCTGCCCAAAGAACATCATTTAAATAAACAGGTTTCTTATATTGAATATCCTGAGAATGAATAATTACATTCTTTGTGGGTAAGCACTCGCCAATCAACATAGATACAAAAGCGTTAAGTATGTTTCCATACATTACTTTCTCGGGAAAACCCTTACCTCTTGCAAATTCTTCGTCGGTATGCAACGGATTATAGTCACCCGAACATTGTTGGAAAGCAGTATAAACCGCAGGCGAAACTGTGAAGGAGCGTTTTATCCCTCCCCATTTGTCAAAAATAGCTAAATCAGTCATCACGTATAATTATTTCTTTGTTATATAACACTCTTTCTCTTCATACATCTCCACGTCGAGCACATATTTAGCAGCATTAGTACCTTCAATTTTACTGAATCCAAGGTGGGGATAATGTTCCTCAACCATCTGATTCTTGGCTGAAGGCAGATATTCCCCGATGATGCGTTTGAACCCATTGCTGCGTGCATAGTCCACCAAAGTGTTTAGTGTAAAGTTTTCCATACCGCGTTTCAACACACGGCAACTCATAAACCAAGTATTGATAAAAAGAGTTTCAGTATCTTGCTTCTCAAGAATGATAACACAGATGAGTCCATTGTCACCAAATCTATCAGCCAAAGTGAACGAGAAAGTAGCATAATGTAAATCTGATTCGATTGCAGCAATCTCGGCTTCGGTATAGCGAACAGTACGAAGATTAAACTGGTTGCTACGTTGCGAGAGCTGTGCCACACGGGGCGTATTGAACTTATCGAAACCTTTCACCTCACTCACCATGTCAAGTGACTTCAAGAATTCGGCTTCGTTGGTGAAACTTTGTTGCAGTGATACCCTTTTTGCTTCTATCTGATACTGCTTCGTACGATCCTTATCGCCTTCGCTAAAGCTTGCGGTTTCGAATAGGTTTAATGTGTAGAGGTATTCCAAGTAGTCACCCGGGTCTTCAGGAAGTTCGGGAACGGTAACTCCAGATACATGTTCACGCACCATATTGCGTTCAAACGGATTATCATCAAGGAACACCATGGAATCGAATCCGATATTAAGGGTACGCTGAATGGTACGGATATTGTCCGCTTTGTTCTCCCAGTTTGCTACAAACACAGCGATGTCGTCCAACTTAAGCACCATTTCAGGATTCTTCTCGAAAGGTTCTTTGGCTTTACCTTCATCGTTTTTACTGCACACGGCAATAATAATGCCACGGTTTTTAAGTTTCTTCACCCACTCCTGGAACTCGGTAAAGGCTTTGCCAATGCCCAATCCGTGACCTACTTGGATGTTTTCCCATCCATCATCACCAACAACTCCACCCCAGATAGTATTGTCAAGGTCAAGAATAAGACATTTTTTAAACTTGCCCTGTATAGCAGCAATTATATCTATTGTACGAGAAGATATGATGGGAAGCGCATCAAGACTAAGAATTATCTCTGTATTGACATATACAGAACTATCAAACATGAAATTACGACCGTATTTTGCCGAGATGCCTGCCAAATTGCATATAAAAAAATTAGGGTACGCTTGCGAAATATTCATCAGTTCATAATTAAGTTTAGTTAACTGATATGTGAACGAACTCTGAACCTTTGTAGCATAACTTCCCCAAATAGTATCTTCTATTTCCGGATAATTATAATAGATGACTCTACCTATACCTTGTTCGCATAGCAGTCGAACAAAATCAAGTCTGTCATCAGCAAGTTTATTCTGTAAATTAGAGTTTACAAGACTATGCTTCTCTAATAATTTGTGAGTTGAATGAAATATAATAGTGTAATCAGGTTCAAACTGATAATAATCCGAAGTCGGATCCATTATTTGTCGTTCGACTTGATTATACTCAGCTTCCCAAAGTTCAATATTATAGTTTCTAAGAATACCCTCTCCCTTAATGGCCGTTGCCAATAATTGAGTCGCCGTATCTCCCAAAAGGGCTACTTTTAGCTTAGGAAGAGATACAGCATCTTGCTTTGTCGCACGTTTAAGCTCCTTGAAAGTATACATTCTTATTACATTTTTACAAACACATCTTCATCTACCACCACAGCCGGAGCACCTGATAACATAGTAAAGTTCTTAAATTTTCCTCCAGCGACAAAAGAACGCGTCCCGACTATTACACCTGCTCCTAACTTTGTGCCAGGCATAATTATGCTACCTTCACATAGCCAAGAATGCTTTCCGATAAATACAGGCCTTACATTTTTATATGCTCTACGTGATATAAAATGCTCACCGCTATTATCTCTTACCGTAACATCTCTACCTAAAGATACCTTTTCATCAAAAGTTATATTGTGTCCACAAATAATCGTAGCATTGATATTACTTAAGAAATCTGCTCCAAAAGTCAGATTAGCATCGCAAAAGACCTCTATATCTGCTCCATAACCTATTGAAACTCCTCCTTTAGTGATAAGCTTGCCATGAGGATCAACGAGTAATCGGCTTTCAAGTACAGAACCTCTGATTCGTTTAGATCCGAAATCCAAAATACCTCCGAGCTCAATAGTTGCCGTCCTTGCTATATCAAGTGTACAATGCTTATGTATAAGCATAAATTTTCCTTCTGTTATGTTTGTTTTAACCGCTTTACAAAGCAAATTATAATAAATATTTTTGCAAATTGTCCCTAAATTCCAACCACAAACCCTTTTTACTCCCAAAAGGAATCTAGCTATATTTTTTAGTTTATCCTTATTAGAAAGCGGCAGTTCTGATGATATTTTTACATATTTACACACCAGATCTTTAAATGACATACATTCCATGTCCTTAAAGAACTCTTCTCTGTCCACCTTTGGAGCAGAAAGCGGTTTGATTAATGCCGGATTCCCCACTGTTGCTGTCTGAAAATCTATTGGTTTAGATTTTACCTTATCTATAATCTTATTATAGTAATTTCTCCCTTTCCTTGAATTAACAAGAACAAGGGATGTCCCCAAATCATGATCCATATCTTTATCTATAATTCCAGGCTTGCCCCAAAGGTCTGCTATAGTAATATCAGCAATACGAGGATAACCTTTAAACTGACAAGTGTAACATGAAGGTCGACAGAATGCATTTGTCTGCAGATATGCTAAAGTGAATATATTCTTATCTTTTGTATCATAAAGAACTTCACCATTTTCAAAAACGACTTTAGTAGTTAACTGGCGCCAACCATATTCTTTGTTTTTAACTTTGAAATAAATAATCTTTGATTGAAAGCGTTCTTCAAGAATTTCCATATACCCCTTAAGTAGTTTAGGGGTATTAATTCCTCTACAAATCAAATCAATTATGACAAGATTTTCATAGTCTTTACGTAAAAAAGCACGAAGAGCGGCCATCTGGCAAGGAAGACCACACACGAGACATTTATTACCAGCCTTAACAATGCCTCTTACTGCTTTATAAAAACCCTGTGCGTCACTTTGCACTAATTTAGAATTTCTAAGTTGTTCAAGATCTTTTTTTTCTGAAGAAATAAATTGTTTTACGTCCCAATTTTCATCATAAATAGCTCCACCGACATAACCACCCTCTTTATACATTCGCTCTGCCAATGCTGCAAACGCAGATCCAGATGTACTATTAAAAAGTGACTCTAAATTTTTATGCTGCATAGCATAACATTCCGGTTTCTCGAAATCGTTCTTCTTGAGTTCCTCAATATTGACAATCGGACAAACCTTTTCACACAATCCGCAATCTGTGCATTTATCCTTATCAATCTCAGGATACCAAAAACCTTCTATATCAGTCTTGAATGTTATAGCATTATGGGCACATACATCACCACAAGCATTGCAACCGCAACACTCGGACTTATCTGTTATATTAATCATTGTACCTGAAAATTGTATGTCCTAAAACCAAATTACCGGATTGAGTCTTTTTGTTACTCTTCAACATACTCCCACGGATAAGGATTATCCACCACAGTCTGAAACTCGTTGATAGCCTCCTGCTGTTCAGTAGTAAGTGATACCGAATCCCAAGAAGCAATAATTGCACGGGCTTCGTCAGCCAAAGGCTCGTCGAATACCTCACCATAGCAGGCGGTAAGCAGGCGGAGCTTCAATAGCGAAGCGGGAAGAGTATCGAGGATATCCCAACAACGATCTAATATTTCCTGGATATGTTCGCGCTTTTCTCCGTGGTCGATGAACGATGCGTTGTAGCCCATCAGAAGAGCGAGACAGACAGAGGCCTGTTCTTCAACCGTAGAACCTTTGATACCGGAATTATACAATGTTGTGGTCAAGCGGTAAACTTCATTGTTACGGCGGGACAAGTCATCGCTGTAAATGGGACTCCCGTCCATGCCCAAATACATCAGGTCGTGCGCGGCACGCTGAAGGGAAGCTACTTCTTCGGAAAGAGTCATAATAAATTTGAATTATGAATTATTTGATTACTTCTATAAGATCAGGATGAATGGTGGCCATGGCAACTGCTATGACACCTTGTATAGCAATGACCACGCGACGATCCCGGGCGCCTTTCACTTTCAGGAAAACACCTTCCTGACCCTCGAAGTCACCACCCGTAATACGGACTTTGGTTCCTTTGGACAGGTTGAGTTCATCGGGTTGAAAATATAGGAGGTGGTCATTGTAAGTGCCGGCTACAGCGATGAAGCGCTGCATTTCATTGTCGGGGATAATTATCTTCTTGCCGCTACGGGTATCGGTTATATACTGTAAATAAGCAACCATAGACTTGACACGCTTCACTTCGGAAGGACAAGCGTGAATAAAAATCAGATTGTGAATGATAGGAACCAAGACACGGACTTTTTTTCCTTTCTTTATACTTATCTTGTATTGCATGGGGACAAAACAGCCCAAGTTCTCTTTCGCAAGCAACCGCATAGCGTCAGTCTCACGACGGTAGGTGGCACGCATAGCGAGCCATATTTCGGTCTCTTTCTCCACTTCCATTATTCGATTATTTCAGAAAAGGACATTCTCCCGGGGCTTTGAACTTCTTGCACATACCTGAAATTCAATCACTTGCGAGTACTTTATGTAATATACGGCAAGCTTTGTACTCTCTTGCCACGGTTTCTTGCAGTTACTCATTACCTATCTGGTAAGAAACTATAAACGAACGAATTACACTAAAAAAACGTGTTTTTAAACGTTCGTCTGATTGAACACTGTTTTTGTATTCATTTATTCATTATCGAGAAATAAAATCAGACAGATAAAAAAAAGATTTTTATTCAGAAGTATCTGTTTGGCAATTAATACATTAAAGCAGAAAGTCAAGAGTGTAAATCATTTTTTTTATTAAACATTTTGCTATTATGAAAATACCCCTTATCTTTGCGTTCAAATAAACGAACGTTTTTTGAAACATCCCTCCTCTGCCAAACTATCGCATTATAAATCATCAATTTACCGCCAAACAGAAATCAAACCCCACAATTTATCTTGTATTTGTAAGTTTACTAAATTTTTCGTCCATACCTTTGCAACATTTTACACAAATAAAAATCACTAAAATTAAAAAGAGTATGAACTACGAAAACAAACAACAAGAAGGGAAAAAAGAAACTCAAAAAAAACAAAACGGATAACAAGCAAACATCTGATAACAAAATCCTTAAGTCAAACAGAGGACGGAAAAAGGAGAGACCTATACAAGGGATTGTTTTGAAACACTACGAATGCTTAAAGCTACTAATCACACTCTATCAAAATGGAGCAATGGGTATAAAAAAGGAGACATCACAAATTGCGTTAGCCCGATATATAAATGACAAAAAACTATTAGGGAATATTCGAAACGGAATATTCATTCCACTGAAGCTCAGCACCATTCTAAAGGAAATAAACACCATCTGGAACGAAACGCTACAAGATAAATCCATTGGCATAAAATAGACAAGAAAACACACCATGAATTATTATACTCCAACTTAATAGGCAAACACTCTACCTTCGGGCCGACAAACAATTTATAAACTTTAAAATCATTATGCAATGAAGAAATTGAAAAGGCCGGCATCACAAAGTGAAGCCATGAGACTAAAATGGAAAAGACGTATCGTCTTCGAAAAAGGATACACCGAATCGTGTGCGGAATGGATGGCGGAACGCCTGGAAGCGTTATTGGATCACATGCAATATGGGCATGCGGCAGTGGCTTACCGAAAACAGAACGGAGATTTCCGGCTGGCGAAAGCGACACTGCTTTATTACGAAGCGGAGTTCCATAGGGAATATGATCCCACAGAAGTAGAGGGGGCGGTTGTGTACTGGAATGTGGACGAACAGCGGTGGACGACGTTTCAAGTGGAGAACTTTATGGAGTGGAGACCGATCGTATAGGGGAGGCACCACAGATTACACAGATTTTCACAAATGAATTATTTCTATTTTGAGGAATCAGGAGAAAACGTCTTTGGGAATCCGGTGTAATTTGTGGTAAATATCTTATTGAAAGTACAAACAACTAATCTAAAAAACAATATGGCGACAACATACGACGGGATCAACTATTTCCCGATAGGCGTAAATTTCATGGAAGAGAACGCAATGGAAGTAATAGAAGCAAAATACGGAATAAAGGGCCCGGCAATCGTGCTGAAGCTGCTTTGTAAAATATACAAGGAAGGATACTACATCCGTTGGGATGAAGAACAGTGCCTGATTTTCGCAAACAAAGCAGGGAGGGAAGTGCAAACAGAAGAGGTGAAGGGAATCATCAAGATTCTGTTCATCAAAGGGATACTGGACGAAAACAGTTATCGGGAAGACGGAATACTGACTTCGGAAAGCATACAAAAGGTATGGCTGGAAGCTACGAAGCGAAGGAAAAGAGAACTGTCGGAGCTCCCCTATCTGATAGTAAAACCGGAAAAAGAAAACGGAAAACCCGATGCTCCTTCTACACCACAGGAAACTCAGCAACCGGAGCTGTTCAAAGAGGAAAAAACACCTGTTAACCCGAAAAATGTAGTACATCATGTAGCCGTTGACGCA
>OHOQ01000328.1_pt1 | contig 25430 bp, 18 predicted proteins | sample 1569881 | NCBI WGS metagenome assembly OHOQ01 (sample SAMEA3879596, study PRJEB24766) | human gut metagenome | biome: human-associated habitat; feature: feces | place: USA | collected 1985/1987 | reverse complement strand
AGGCTTAAAAAGCAAGCTTTTTCCTATATTATTTGTATTTTTTTGAAAGAACTTTTCGGGAAGAAATCTACTGCAGCTGCTTATACCAGATATTTCCAGGATTGACGGAGCGCAGCTGATAACTTCCATTCTGATACACAAATTCGGCGCTCATCTGCGAACTTCCGTCTGCATCTTCTACGCCATCACCTGTTTCTGACACAGACCGGCTCTCATTTTTATTTTCTTCTTTAAAAGTAACTTTATAATCATAGGACAACGTTCCCCTGACCACTCCTGTTACACCGCTGATCACATATTTTCCTTCATAATTATCAAGTTTTACTTCTTTCGTTATATAACCGTCTCCGGAACCGAGCTGCTTCTTCAGATCATTATAGAATTCTTTGTTCTCTTTTTTGCAGGAAGAATCCTTCTCAAACAATCCTGCTACTTCTGAGAAAGATTTGCCTGCCTTCGCAGCTTTCACATATGCGTTCAGAATGTCCTTCATCTTTCTGTTAAATTTCTTTTTCCCATTTTCCGATATCTTCATCTTGGAAATCGTCGCATTTCCTTTATCTGACGCCCGGAACCCGGACCGGTACATCCGGAAGCACGGAACTTTTACCTTGATCTTATGTTCCCCTTCAATCAATGACACTTTGTATTGTTCCAGATTGTCAGAGTCATCTTTCAGCTTAGAATCCTCCGTCAGTTTTATATCATCGATCCAGGCTTTGGAACCTGCCGGAAGATAGAGATTAAAGTCATTTGCGATCATCTCGTCTGATGATACTTTCCAATCAGTAAAAAAAAGAAAATTTCGTCTTTTCTGTTTTTGAACAATAAGCGTCTTCGTCTTTTCTTTGTTATCTTCTGTCTTATATGCAACGGTAAATGCACGCTGTTTTCCGCCGGATTCTACCTCTGTCTGACGATTTTCCTTTGTCTCTTTTATTTCATAACCGGAAATCCCTGTAACCGCATTTTTCTTCATATAGCTTACATATTCATCCTGCGTTACATATCCGTTTTTCGGAAGATCTGACAGACGTCCTGCCTTCTTCCAGTTTTCCTGTATGTATGCCTTACAATAGCGCTCTGCCACCGCCTCCGGGCGACCGTGATATACTTCTATAATACAGAATACAGCAACTATAATGATCCCTGCTGCAATTCTTTTCACTGCTTTCTTCTGTCCGGTTGTCATATCTGACCAGGAACGTTTATCCCGGATAAATTGCGGCACACGGCTCGGATCTTTCCCTTCTTTTTCCCGCTTTATCTTCTTTTCTTTCCGCTTTCTCTCCCAGGACTGAAGAATTTCTTCATATGCATCTTCTTCCGGAACATCTTCATAGTCCTTTTTCTTCTTGATGAAATCTCCGATATCCCCTGTGAACATACGTGTCGGCTCATCCGCCTCTTCTTTGCTGTCCTCTCCGATCATTCTGGTCGGTTCTTCAACCGATTCTTCTTCCGGAGTTTCATTCTCTTTCAGATCCTGTTCTCTCAGCTTGATCTTCCTGTGAAGTTCCTGTTCCAGTTCTTCCCGCGTCACTTCTTCGATCATATGGCCCAGATTCTCCGGAATTGTGAGCTGCTTTTTCAGACCATCATTTTCTTCCGGTTCTTCGTTCCACTCTGGTTCGAATAATTTCTTCGCTTCATCAATTACTTTCTCCGATTCCTCTGCTATCTCCTGATCGGAAAATTCTACCTTCCGGGCTTTTTCCAGTCCTTCCAGATCATTATATAATGTTTCCTCTTTTGATTCGGGAAGACGCATTCCACAATAATTGCAGAAACGGGCATCATCTGGATTGTCAGACTTGCAATTCGGGCATTGACGCATAAGCATTCCTCCTTTTCAAATCACAGCCGGGCAGCCATGCCTGCTTGCCGTTTTTTACTTCTTGCATTATAACACTAACTTGAAATTCTAGCACATATTCTCCTGCTGTTTTTCAAAATCCTGTAAATCTTATGTCAAAAAATGTCAAAAAATCCGGCAGGCCTCACAAAAGCCGCCGGATTTTACTGTTAACTTTATCTACACTTAGAATAATCCTGTGATCCTTCCTTCATCATCCACGTCAATTCTTTCTGCTGCCGGAACCTTCGGAAGACCAGGCATCGTCATGATGTCTCCTGTCAGGGCTACAATGAATCCTGCCCCCGCAGAGACTTTCAGGTTGCGGACTGTAATGTCAAAGTCTTTCGGTGCTCCAAGTTTCTTCGGATCATCGGTCAGACTGTACTGTGTCTTCGCCATACAGATCGGTGCGTTGCCGAATCCAAGATCCGTCAGCTGTTTTACCTGCTTCTGGGCTGCTGCCGTAAGTACTGCTTTATTACCACCATAGATCTTCTGCACGATCTGATCCAATTTATCTTCGATCGTTCCTTCCAGTTCATATGCATAGTGGAAATCACCTGGTTCCTCACACAAACGTACCACTTCTTCTGCAAGCTTCAGACCGCCTTCGCCGCCCTTTGCCCATACTTCGGAAAGTGCCACGTTTACTCCGACCTCTTTACATTTCTCCTCTACAAGATCCAGTTCCGCTTTGGTATCTGTCGGGAACGCATTGATCGCAACAACACATGGAAGTCCATATACGTTCTTAATATTATCCACATGTTTCATTAAGTTCGGAATTCCATTTTCTAATGCTTCCAGATTTTCTTCATTCAGATCCGGTTTTGCAACGCCGCCGTTATACTTGAGAGCTCTTACAGTTGCTACGATCACGACTGCATCCGGTTTGATTCCTGCCATACGGCATTTGATATCCAGGAATTTCTCTGCCCCTAAGTCTTCTCCGAATCCTGCTTCTGTGATCGCATAATCTGCAAGCTTCATTGCCATTCTGGTCGCCGTCAGTGAGTTGCATCCGTGCGCGATATTGGCAAATGGTCCGCCATGCACGATTGCAGGTGCATGCTCCAGTGTCTGTACCAGGTTCGGTTTCAAAGCATCTTTCAGAAGTGCGCACATCGCACCTTCTGCATGCAGGTCATGTGCTGTTACCGGTTTTTGGTCTGCGATCTTGCCATAAGTATAACCAACAATAATCTTTCCGAGTCTTTCTTTCAGATCTGCAATATCCTTCGAGAGGCAGAGGATTGCCATGATTTCAGAAGCAACAGTGATATCATAGCCGTCTTCTCTCGGCACACCATTTACCCTTCCGCCAAGTCCGTCTGTGATGAAACGGAGCTGACGATCATTCATATCCACACATCTCTTCCATACAATTTTTCTTGGATCAATATTCAGGTCATTTCCCTGATAGATATGGTTGTCGATCATTGCTGCCAGTAAGTTATTCGCAGCTCCGATCGCATGAAAATCTCCCGTAAAATGAAGGTTGATATCTTCCATCGGAACAACCTGCGCGTATCCTCCGCCCGCAGCTCCTCCCTTCATACCGAATACAGGTCCAAGAGATGGCTCACGAAGTGCCACCATGGGCTTTTTTCCCATTCTCTGCAGGGCATCTGCAAGACCTACCGTGGTAGTTGTCTTACCCTCTCCTGCCGGTGTCGGATTGATTGCGGTCACAAGAATCAGCTTCCCGTCTTCTTTATCTGATTTCTTTAAAAAATTATAATCAATCTTTGCTTTATACTTTCCATACTGTTCCAGATATTCTTCTGGAATTCCTGCTTTTTCTGCCACCTTTGTGATAGGCTCCATCATACATTCCTGTGCGATCTCAATATCTGTTTTCATCATTCATTTCCTCCTGATCGTATGTTGTCTTTCTGAATTCCCGGTCCTTTTCATACAACACTACCGGTTCTTCCGTATCCGGTGTTGTAAAAAAAGGACAACACTCATCCCATTTAGGATAAATGCTGCCCAGACGGTCGGCTTCTACCAAGTATCTGATTTCCCTGTGGTACTCCACATTATCCGTCAGTCATCAGATCTTCTCTTTGTCTTTTACTATATTATAAGGATGGAAAATTGTCAATCCGGAAAATTCACCTGCATCATCCGGATGCTCGTAACACAGTCTTTATTTTTCATCTTTTTTAATAACTGTAGACTTTTTCCCCATGTGATATTCTTTTCCCTGCGCCCGCATGATACTTCTTGAAATCACATCTACAATAATAAATCCAAATGCAATACCAAGACACGTTTCGAGCAATACCCGTGCATGTTCTGCTGCCATTGAAAAATTTCTGCTGACTACACCATACATCAGATAATACAGCCTTGCTCCCGGCATCAACGGAAAGACCGATGCTGTCAGGAAGACCGTGGACGGCGCATGATCGATTCTCGACATAATAAATGCATATCCTGCGACAAAACAGGACGCAGCTACTATTGCGGAAAAATTATTCGGATACCATGCATACACCAGTAAATATATCCCCCATGTCAGAAATGCCCCGACACCGGAATACAGGATTTTCTTTCCCCGTATTTTGAACCAGCTTGCATAACCGATACAGCCTATCGTACAGGAAATCAGCTGAATCACGGTATTTTTATTCACATCAAATCCTTCTGCCGATATATTTTCCATCAACAGCATTGCAAGTGCGATCCCGAAAGCAATGCCAAACGCACCAAGCATTGAATTCATTACTTCCAGTGCTCCGGATATAAAGTTTCTCTGCATCACATCACGTATCCCATTGATCACACCAAGTGCACTGACCAACAGCATGATAATTCCTATCATGATACGGTCCGGATGATCTCCCAATCCGATCCTGGCAGCACTGATAATCACAACCTCCGATAAGAATGCAAGGATCAGATTGTAGATCATCGGGTTGCCCTCCCGCTTACCAAGCCATCTGCCTGCCAGAACGATCATCAGGCAGACAATCAATGCAACAACTGCATCCTGCATATCTCCACCGAAGAATACGGTAAACGCCGTTCCGCCTGTAATCTGTGCGATTCCTGTGATCAGTTCACTCTGATCCGGCCGTGCCATTACTTTTTTATAGCGCCTGACCAGCTCTTTATCATCCGGATTATATGCACAGACATACCGTGACAGGGCATTCAGATAATTCAGCCTGTCGTAATCCGCCCCTGTAGATTCTATATGCCTGATCTGTGTGAGAATCTCACCTTCCGGCGACTCCACCGTCACCTGTATATTACTTGGGATCACATATACATCATATTTTACGAAACCATAGCTCTTATACATACGGTACAGACTGTCTTCTACCCGGAAAATTTCCGCCCCGCACTGTAACATTGCTTCTCCTATATTCAGGATTCCCTGTACTAACTTTTCATAATTCATAGATTTCAATTATTATTTCTTTCCACCGATCAGCGGAAGATTCAATGCGCTTTTACTGATATGATATTCTCTCTTCATTGCATGCATGATACTTCTGGATGCCACATCTACGATGATAAATCCGAATGCAATTGCAAGGCAGGTCGCCAGAAGAATAATCGTCTCATCAAAAACCATCTGCGGATCCTGGCTGACACACCCGTACATTACATAGTACAGATTCGGTCCTGGGATCAGCGGGAATACCGATGCAGTCAAAAAGATGGTTGAAGGTGCTTTATTTACTCTGGACATGATAAATGCATAAAATCCAACAAATCCTGCTGCAATCATGGTTGCCAGGAAATTACTCGGTTTTACTGCGTATACTGCAACATAGATTGCCCATGTAAAAAATGCTCCGATACTGTTATACCATACCTGTTTTCCACGGATCTTGAACCATAATGCAAATCCCGTACACGCAACCGTGCAGGAGAGCAGCTGAATCGGTACACTGTGATTCAGGATAAAATGATCGGAATATCCCTCGTGGAATAATATGATCGCCAGACCAATTCCAAATGCAATTCCCGCTGCTCCAAGGAACGAATTCATAATATTAATGAATCCAGAAATGAAGTCTCTCTGAAGAAGATCCCTGATTCCGTTCGTTGTACTCAATCCGCTGATCAGAAGCATGACGATACCGATCATAATACGGTCCGGATGCTCTGCAATTCCCATCTTCAAAGCTCCGATAATAATCACTTCTGATATAAACGCAAGAATACCATTGTAAACCAGTAAGTTGCTTTCACGCTTCGCAAGCCAGTCACCGACTGCAACGATCATCACCGATACTATAAATGCAATGACCGCATCCCGGAGGTTACACCCGAAAAATACAGCAAATCCTGTTCCACCCATGATTCCTGCCGCATATCTTGTGATACGCTTCTGTGGTTCACGATTGATAACTTCCAGATACTTCTCACGCATCTCATTTTCATCCGGTGTATGCTGACAGACATATCTGCACAGATTATTCAGATAATCCAGCTTGTCAAAGTCACATTCCCCTATTTCTACCAGTCGGATCTGTGTAATAATCTCGCCTTCCGGTGTCTCCACCGTCACCTGTATATTACTCGGAATGACAAATACATCCGATCTCTTAAATCCATAGCTTCTGCACATGCGGTAAAAGCTGTCTTCCAAACGGAAATTCTCTGCACCACTTTGAAGCATCGCTTCTCCGATGTCCAGGATCCCCTGTACAATCTTGTTATAATTCATCTTTTTTACCCCTTGTTTTCCTTCATAAAATTACCATTTCCTAAATCTAACATTTGAATCATATCATGGATTTTCTATAAGTCAACATAATTATTGTAAAATATAATAACAGTTTGTAATACCAGTCTTAGAAGCTCTTATGCTTTTTCTTCTACGAATTTTCTGTTGTATTCCAGGATTTCTTCTATCATGGTCATTTTTCCTTTTGTATTTGAGCTATATTTTACACCCGTAATCTGAAAAGCAGGAAAGATTTTTCTTATAATTTATTAAGAAAACTTTCCCGCGTTATCTTTTATTAAATCAGTTTTCTACTTAATTCACTAAGCCAGATCCCCGGACCGTAACCGTTGTGATACCAGAAGTGTATAGAAGCACCGGAAAATTAAAACTTTTACTATAACTTTCCGGTTACACACAAAGGTTACGGTTCTTATTATACACAAACATCCAAAGCGCCATCGCACATATGATCACATATCCCAGCACGCTATACCTATCCGGTACCTGTCCGAACAGAAAGAAGCCCAGAATCGTCGAAAAGATGATCTGCGAATAATCATAAATGGATATCTCTTTCGCCGGTGCATGATAATAAGCCGCCGTGATTCCAAACTGGCCGCCTGCAGCCGCAAGTCCCGCACCCAGAAGCGTTAAGATTTGCAGGCCGCTCATCGGATGAAAATCCAGAAGCAGATATGGCAGTGTAACCACACACGAGAATCCTGAGAAGAAGATTACAACCGAAGAACCTTTCTGGTCTCTCTGCCCCAGGATACGCACCATCGCATAAGCAATACCTGCGCAGATTCCACCGCACAGTCCGATCAGTGACGGTACCAGTGCCATATTCGTAAATGTCGGTTTGATTACAAATAAGCTTCCGATGAATGCACCCGCAACCGCCAGTGCCTGTGCCGGACTCATCTTTTCTTTCAGCAATAAAAATGAAAAGATAATTACAAAGAACGGCGACATCTTATTCAGCATCGATGCATCCGACAGCACCAGATGATCCACCGCATAGAAATTACACAAGATTCCCACCGTACCGAATGTCGCACGCAGAATCATATATTTCAGATTTCCCTTTTCGATTTTAAATCCATCCTTACTTCTTATGATCATGATCAGCGCAATTAAAAAAGCTACCAGATTTCTGAAAAAGCTCTTCTGTACCGAAGGCAGATCACCGGATAACCTTACGAAAGCATTCATGAATGCAAATGATAACGCCGATAATGTAATAAAAAATATTCCTTTGTATCTGGAATTCATAAACTTACACTTCCTTATGATTTATTTCTTTATATCTTACGTTATGTCATTTATCTTACCACGAAAAATTTTAACTGTGAATATATCCGACAATTGGACTTGATTTTGTACAACTTGCTACAATTCTTTTACATTGTCGCATTCTCCCATAAACGCACCTATCTGTTGATAGAATTTCAACTACAGATATGCTAAAATATTTTTGAATAATGAAAGGAGAAATGCAACATGAGACCCCTTGAGACATTTATCGAACAACGCAAAGAACGCTTCGTCAGAAACAGTCTGATGTCTGACGAATTTCTGGATTTTGTTAATAAAAATATGAAACCAATAGAGAAACAGATGTCCTATTATCAATGTGCCATCATGGAAGTAGAGACGAAATTCAAAGTATTAAACGAACAGTATTCCCTGGAATATGACCGCAATCCGATTGAGGATATCAAGTCCCGCGTCAAATCCATGGAAAGCCTGATCAAAAAGATCCGGAAAAAAGACATACCTCTCACCCTTTCTTCTATTGAAGAAAATATCCATGATATTGCCGGCGTCCGTGTCATCTGCTCTTTTCCAGATGATATCTACATGCTTGCGGACTGTTTGCTTTCTCAGGATGACATCACACTTCTTGAGAAGAAAGACTATATCAAAAATCCAAAACCGGGCGGATACCGCAGCCTTCATCTGATTGTCAGTGTACCAATTTTTTTACAGGACGGAAAACGTAACATGACTGTAGAAGTACAGCTTCGTACGATCGCTATGGATTTTTGGGCAAGTCTGGAACATAAACTTCGTTACAAGAAAGATATCCCGGCTGACAAAGCAAAATATCTGGAGGATGAGATGCTTGCCTGTGCACAGATCAGTGCCGACCTGGATATGCGTATGCAGAATGTCCGTGATGTAATTGCTGAGAATGCTAAACCAGACGAACAGTCTTTATTATTAAAAGATTTGTCATAAAAAGATATATTGAAAAATGCGCCAAAAAAGCACTGCGAAATTTTGTAATATTCCACAGTGCTTTGCCATTACGATATTCTAAAGTGCCCGACAATATCCGTTCTCTCCTGTAGGATATCTTCTTCATAATTCTTCTGATACGGATCATTATGATGAATCACATATGGTACACCTTCCGCATTCCGTCTGTCAGAAATCACCCCGATATGATTCTTGAACACTACAATGTCGCCGCCCTGCCATTGTTCAATGTCATTTACATCCGTGGTCAGACTGGTCGCTGTATGTTCAAAATATATTCTCAGGTTCTTTACTCTTCGGAAATCAATATTTTTATCCGGCTCATCGATATCATAATCCTTCGAATTCTTTCTGATATCTTTGTCTACCAGTTCCCGCAGGTCATATCCGCTTTTCTTAAGCGCATATCCGACAACATCTGTACAGACACCATATCTGTCATCCGGATAACCGGTCTGATAATATCTGCTCTTGTAAACCGGCCGCTTCTTCACATAAACCAATGCATTCTTCAAAATATCGGTCTGATCATCCGTACCGTCACCATCTTTATCCACACTGCTATGATACGGTGTGATCTCTGTGCCGTTGTATTCATTCTTTGGCCGGTCTGTCTGCGTCAGTCCTACCACATCACGTTCTGCCAAAAATCCACCAAGGGTCAGCCAGATGATAATAGCGATTGGAACTAAGATTCGGAATTTCATCTTTCTTGTCTTATGATGAAATACAATCATTCCTGCAAACGCACCAAATGCACCGCCGACAAACGCAATCCCTATCAGCACTGCCTCTTTGATCCTCCACTGATGATGCATTGCTTTCGCTTTATCCGTTCCATATAAAATAAATGCAATAATATTTACTGCAACGAGATAATAGGATATCGGTGTCGCCGCTGTAAGTAATTCTGCCATCTTCTGCTCCCCTCCTTCATATCTCCATTGTATCTTACCTTTGGTTCGCTTTCAATCAGAAAACAGATAATTTTCTTTATCAACTATATACAAATACACGCCTTTCATCTATACTCTCTTCTACATCACAGTCTGATACAAGAGCACCATGAGCGGCATTGTCACAATGGATAATAATGTCGTCATAACATTGATCGCACTGGCATATTTCGAATCATTTCCATACACCTGACACATCTGTGTGATCGTTGAAGCAGACGGTGTGATCACCGCAAGAAATACGATAAGCAGTAATTTCTTTCCATACGAATGTATGTTCACAAGCCCGCTTATCTTTAAAATCATCAATGATATCACCGGTATCACGACCAGTCTCAGAAATGAAATAAAATACACTTTCACATTTTCAAATATACTCTTCAGATTCATCTCTGCGATCAGCATCCCCGTTACGATCATACTTGCCGGACCGATCATACTGCCCACAGAACTTAAGGTCTGATTTACAATTTCCGGAAGCCTGATCCTGGTAAAAAACAGCACAACTCCGGCAAATACCGAGATCATATTGATATTGAATACAATCTTTTTCCAGTCCCACTTTCCTTCCCGGCTGATCGTATTCTTGCCATGCGTCCACAGAAATACCAATTGGACACTCATGAACACACAACCGTATAATACCCATTCTTTTCCCAGAATAAAAGTCACCAGCGGTACGATCAAATTGCCCGAATTCGAATAATAGATGGATGTCATCTCTACTTCATTTAGTTTCAATACCTTTCCAACACCCCACACTGCTGCCAGCAATATAACCTGTAATAATACCGACGCTGCAAATACCAGCAAAAGTTCCTTCACCTTTTCACTCGTATAATCCACCTGAAATGCATTGATGATCACACACGGGATAACAAGATATAATACAATTTTAGAAATAACTTTGCTGTCATCTCCCTTTAACAATCCTGTCTTTACAATAATATATCCCATCAGGATCATAAGAAACAGTTCTGCGATCTGTTCCATTAAAAGTATACTGATTTCCATAATAATCTCTCTTTCCTTTTACAGTCCTACCGAAAATCATATACACTTTCCTGATGATTGTCAATCTCACAAAAACCTGACATCCTTCTATTAATCATACTTATATTGACATGTTATTTATCATTCGTATATTGATTCCTTCTATCTATAAGGCTATAATAATGTTTATAAAAATATAAAACAGGCAGTATAAAATACAGGGAGGAACTTATTTTTGACTTTGGAAATGTAATCGGAAAATTTAAAGGAGACTATATCCTGGGGAAATTTGCTTCTACACCGGAAGATTATAATATTCTTGCTGATGCCATTTTTAAAAACTGGGTAGCTTTAGATGCCGGAACTATCGACTATGACCAGAATGCCGAAGATACGATTGCAGAACTTCCGGACCGTCTGAAAGATACTGCCCGCGATTTTTTCGAGAACTGGTTCCAGTATGTCGATCCGCTTCCTGAAACATGGAAATTCATCAAAGAGTTAAAAGCCCGGGGAGTTCCGATCTATCTGCTTTCCAACGCTTCTACCAGGTTTGCAGAACGTGCACCGAAAGATTATCCGATCCTGAAAGAATTCGATGGCATCGTCTTCTCTGCACCTCTAAAGATGGCAAAGCCGGGACACGATATTTATTACCATCTGTTCAATAAATATGACCTTCTACCAAGTGAATGCTTCTTCATCGATGATACGGTGGAAAATGTCATTGCAAGTAAAGAACTTGGAATGGAGAGCATCTTGTTTACGGGAGATATTGAGGCCGTTAAAAGGGCAATTGAGTTTTAATCAATTGCCCTTTTTTAATAAACGCTTCTCAATCCCGTTACAGATACGCTTTACCATTGCAGCAACCATATTGACGGCTGTCGACACCGCACCGAGAATGATCAGAACTGAAATGAGAGGTGTCATAAATCCACTTCCGGATGTTATGTAAAAAAATACTTGATTTTTAGCTTTTCGTTCGGTATAATTCATATTCGGACAAAAAAATAAGATAATTTTGGTTTAATTGGAAACGACACAAGTGTATGCTTGATTAACGAACAACACAAGTGTCTTTTTTGTACCCATTTTTAAATATTTACATAAAAAGGAGAACAAAAATTATGCCAAAAACTTTATTTCAAAATGTTATTTTTACACTGATGATGTCTTTTCTAATGGTTTACGTTATGATTTGTTACAATATCTGCCTGAATGTGGGCGGAATGAGCAATGAAGTATTCCTGATGGCTTTCGGAGAACTGAAGATCATGTGGCCGGTTGCTTTCGTTCTGGAATTTGTCTTTGTTGACAAGCTTGCACATATGCTTGCCTTCCGTATCGTTACACCACAGGACAGACCAATCTTCATCACTCTTGCAATCTCTTCCATGATCGTATGTATCATGTGCCCTTGCATGAGTCTTGTTGCAACAATCCTGTTCAAAAAGGCAGGAAGCAATGTAATCGCCACCTGGTGTCAGACAACATTCATGAACTTCCCAGTTGCTTTCTTCTGGCAGATCTTCTACTGCGGACCATTCATCCGTCTGATCTTCAGAAAGATGTTTCCTGAGAAAGAAAACGTTGCCGCTTCCGCTGTAACCGAATAATTGATACAAAAAAACCGAGCCTGTTTCTATACAGTGCCCGGTTTTTCTTTCTTCTTATTCTGTTCTTCCTGTCTATACAAAAAGCAATGCTATATTCAGCCCTGTTACAATCACAGCAATCACCAGAAGCAAAAAATTCAAACGTCTGCTGTTCACATATTTTCCCATTACTTTTTCAGATGAGGTCAGATATATCTGTGTAAATATTGTAATCGGAAGCTGAATCGCAAGCAGCATCTGGGAATATATCAGACCTTTAAACGGCTGGCTGATAAACAGGATGACAACCGCTGCCAGAATCATCGTCAATAAAATGCCAGCTTTCGTCTCTTTTGTCTTCATGTCATATGGCTGATTAAAGATCCCAGAAAAAATCGTTCCACCTGCCATTCCAGCAGTGATACTCGATGAGATACCGGCCAATAACAGTGCCAGTGCAAAGACTACCGTCGCCGCATTTCCCATCAAAGGCGACAACATCTTTCCTGCAACTGTCAAATCATCAATCTGCCTCCCATTTCCGCCCTGATAAAGCGTAGCTGCTGCCATCAGAATCATGGCACTGTTGATCGCCCATCCTATGATCATGGAAAATAATGTATCTTTAAATTCATATTTCAGCTGCTGTTTGATCACGGAATCATCTTCCAGGTTCCACTGTCTGCTCTGGATGATCTCCGAATGTAAGAACAGATTGTGCGGCATTACCACCGCTCCTAATACACTTAAGATCACCGGCATACTTCCCGCTGGAAACGAAGGTTTCACCCATCCGACTGCGGCTGCTCCCCAGTCGATCTTCGCAATTCCTATTTCAAATAAGAAAGAAAATCCAATCAGCGATACAAATATGATGATCAGCTTCTCAATCCTTTTATAAGCATTCGTAAATGCACATAAAAGAGAAACTGCAAGAATCAGCATACTCCCTATTTTTATTGGTATCCGAAACAGCATCTGCAATGCGATTGCACCACCTAGCATCTCTGCCATCGCAGTTGCTACTGCCGCAAGCATTGCCGACAGAAGAATAATATTCTTTAACAGCCTTTGGATATATCTGCTTGCCGCCTCCGAAAGGCAAAGTCCCGTTGCAATTCCTAAATGTGCTGCATTGTGCTGCAATATGATCAGCATGATGGTCGATAACGTCACCATCCACAATAGCTCATATCCGAATCCGGAGCCCGCCGCAATATTCGAAGCCCAGTTTCCAGGGTCTATGAATCCTACTGTTACCAAAAGGCCCGGTCCCAGATAACGTAAAAAATCAAATGTCTTATTCTTTGATTGATTTCGGAATTTTTTCTTCATATATAAAGAACTCCTTTACTAAAAAGAATCTAGGTTAGTTACAGCTAACCTAGATTCTACTTAGTATTTATTTCTTTGTCAATTCATTATATGAATATCATTTCTCATTTAGAAGCAGCGATTCAAAACTTCCGTTCAATCTCGCTGCTTAGACAGCTCTTGTATATTTCTTCAGCCACTCCTGCTCTTCCTCATTCAGATAAGGCGCAATTACTTCATATACTTTCGCATGATAATCATTCAATAATTTCTTATCTTCCTTTGACATGATATCCGGATTAATTGCATCCAGATCCATCGGGATCAGGGTGATTGGTTCTAAATACATGAACTGACCATATTCGTTCTTTGTTCCTTTTCTGACCAGAAGTTCGTTCTCCAGACGGACTCCGTGAGATCCTTCGATGTAGATTCCCGGCTCATCTGTAAGAATCATACCTTCCTGTAATACAGCACAATCTCCTTTCCGGTATTTCCAGCGGAAACCTGCAGGTCCTTCATGAATATTCAACAGGTACCCAACTCCATGCCCTGTACCATGATTGAAGTTCATGTCTCTGTCCCAGAATGGTTTTCTTGCAAGGATGTCAAGGATGAGACCTGTCGCGCCTTCCAGGAACTTCCCGTTTCCAAGCTGTAAGTTACTGATAGCAACCAGTGTGAAGTGGTCTTTCATGATCTGCGGTACTTCACCAAGTGCATACGTTCTGGTAATGTCTGTAGATCCTTCATAGAATCCTGCTCCGGTGTCAGTCAGGAATAACTGTCCTTCTGTCAGTTCTACATCTGTCTCCGGTGAAGATGTATAGTGTACAATCGCAGCATGCTCTGCGAATGAAGAGATTGGTTCAAAGCTTGGACGGATGAAGTTTCCCATCTCCGCACGGAGCTCATCCAGTTTATCTGATGCACTCATCTCTGTGATCTTCATTTTGCCGACATTTTCTTTGAGCCATTTCATAAATCTTATATGCGCAACACTGTCTTTGATCTGCGCCTTACGGATATTCTCAATCTCAACCGGATTTTTGATCGCTTTCATGAGAATTGCCGGGTTTTGCTCTTCTACAGTCTTTACATTTTCCGGAATATTATTGAATAATGCATAATTCAGTTTTGCAGGATCGATCATTACAACTGCATCACTGCCGAATTTCTTCACGTCTTCGTAAATATCGTTGTATGGGTGTAAGTTTACGCCGTCTTTTGCAAATCTGGCCTTCAACTCGTCATCTAACTTTCTCTCATCAATGTACAATTCGAAGCTGTCCATGGTAATGATTCCGTAAGATAATACCAGCGGGAAGAAGTCTATGTCGTTTCCACGGATATTTAAAGTCCAGCAGATATCATCAATTGTAGATACAACATGTACATTTGTTCCGGCTTCTTTCATCTTTTCACGGATTCTTGCAAGTTTTCCTGCAACAGTCTCTCCTGCATACTTTACGTCCAGGTCAAATGCAGGCTCTTCGGACAATACCGGGCGGTCTTTCCAGATCTCATCAATTAAGTCTACCTGATAATTTACTTTTGCATTCTTCTTCCGGGCAATAGCTGCATAGCCTTCTCCCTCGCCGACAGATACGACTCTTCCATCAAATCCGAGAGTCTCGCCTTCTTTTAATACCTCTTCAATGTATGCATTCAGCTCCGGCACACCAGGCTCACCCATTTTCATGAGTTCTACAGTTGTCCCCTCCAACTGTGCTGTTGCCTGGATGAAGTAACGTCCGTCTGTCCAGAGTCTTGCTTCTGTCTTTGTGATCACAGCTGTTCCTGCTGATCCTGAGAACCCTGTAATGAACTTTCTCGCTTTGAAATGTTCCCCAACATATTCACTCTGATGAAAGTCGGCAGTCGGTACTACATACACATCAATGTTCTTTTCTTCCATGCACTTTCGAAGTGCGGAAAGTCTTTCTGGTACTGTCATGTTTTTGTTCCTCCTTGATATATACAATGTATGAATATTATACCGCATTTTTTCCGATTAATCTTCTGGTAATGCAGATAATATTTCTTATCATCCATAAGCAATACTTCTTACATTTCAAAGTCTTTTTTGTTATTTATTATATTGATTCTTTACATCCGTCCGGCTTTTCCAAGCTCAACCATCACCGGTATAAGCCCTGCAACATCCCAGCCCTCAAAACTGATCATACGTAACGCACGGAATAATAACTTCACCGTCTCAGATTCTTCTGTCTGATCTGCATGGTACAATTTTGCTGCAGTCTGGCAGATTACCATCAGGATTGTATTCTTAAATGCTCCGATTTCTTCGGATTCTTTCCACAGATTCTCCATATCATAGTCATCCGTATTGCCACATGGCGCTGCACATGTTACACATCCCGGTGAGACTGTATATTTTTCATTTCTTACCTTTTCTAACATCTCACTCATATCAAAGATACTTGCCGACCAGTCTCCGGCCACCGTCAGTGCTTCTAGGAATACCCGGTTAGTGTTCTCTGTCTTTTCGTTATTCTCACAGGTTCTTGCAAGCCCGATGACTGCACCTGTCAGTTTCTGTCTGATCTCTTCTGTCATGATTTACCTCTCCTTCTTAGACGGTATCAAAAATATAAATATCATAGAACTCACAAACAGCAAAAATGGATAAAAGAGCTTCGGCATGATCTGAAATGCCGACACACGATATCCCAGTTCACTTGCCGCAGAGATTGCTACCAGCATCTGCGCTCCATAAGGAATAATCCCCTGAAAAATACAGGAAAATGTATCCAGTATCGAAGCTGCTTTTCTCGGTGTGATCCCATATTCTTCCGCCATGTCCTTTGCGATCGGATTCGCCATTACGATCGCCACAGTATTATTCGCCGTTGCAATATCCATCGTTCCGACCAGAAGTCCCATACCAAACTGACCGCCTTTGCGGCCTTTGAATACTTTGTGGATTCCTGCCAGCAATGCATCAAAACCGCCATATTCACGGATCAGTGCACACATCGCTGCTACCAGAATTGCTACCATACTCGTTTCAAACATTCCGGAAGCCCCGGAACCCATATTGGCAAGCAGATCTGTCGCCGCAACATGTCCGCCGGCCAGCATGATAACCGAACCTGACAGAATTCCGATCAGAAGCACCACAAACACATTGACTCCGGCAATTCCTCCTATGAGAACCAGCACATACGGGATAATCTGCACCAGATTATAAGACTTACTTACCTGTCCGGCAATGTCTGTCTGAAATGAAAAAACTAAAATCAATACCAGCGTTGCAATAGCTGCCGGAAGTGCAATTCCAAAGTTCTCCCGGAATTTATCCTTCATCTGACATCCCTGTCCGTTACATGCCGCGATCGTTGTATCTGAAATAAAAGAAAGGTTATCTCCAAACATTGATCCTCCCATAACCGAACCGATGCAAAGTGCCATGTCAAATCCCGAAGCCTTGGATACGGACACTGCGATCGGCGTGATCAATGTAATTGTCCCAACCGACGTTCCCATGGCAACCGACACAAAACAGGCTACCACAAATAATACCGCAACTGAAAATCTTGCCGGAATCAGTGACAACATGAAATATGCCACACTTTCCGCACTGCTTCTTCCTACTACTCCGACAAATGCCCCCGCTGTCAGGAAGATCAGAAGCATTGTAATAATATTCTTATCAGCAAGCCCCTGCGCCATGATTTCCAGCTTCTCGTCAAAACTTATCTTGCGGTTCTGCAGGCATGCCACCAGAATCGCTGCAAGAAATGCGATTATGATCGGAACATTATAGAATCCCATCGGAATCTTCATTACATATTCAAATGCGATTCCAAGCCCCAGATAGATACACAAAAATACGCCTATCGGCAGTAATGCTGCCACATTTCCTTTTTTCATTCTTCTTTATCCTCTCATTCCTTTTTTCTTCTAACCGATTCCTCCGAGAACAATTCCAAGGATCAGCACAATAAAACATACCGGTACATAAAAATATTTACATATTGTATAATATTGTTTCGTAAATGGTGTCTCTCTTCCTGTATTAACCTGTTTTTCCACGAATGCCTTACCGCATACCCAGAAGAACATGATTCCTGCAAGCCCGGCTCCAAGCGGACAGATATAGATAGACAGCACATCCATCCAGTCTGACACGATGCTCTGGATCAGCAAGGACACGATCACTCCCACAATTCCCATAAATGCACATGCCGGCACTCTTCCAAGCTTGAATTTTTCCTGCACCGTAGCGATCGGAGCCTCATACAAGTTGATCAACGATGTCATACCCGCAAGTAATACCGCAACAAAGAAGATGATTGCGATCAGCCATCCTCCCGGCATTCCTTTGATCAGATTCGGGAGAAAGATGAACAATAGTCCGGGACCTCCCTGATCCAACTGCGCTCCCGTTGTTGCCATCGCCGGAATGATAACGAGTGCGGCAAGAATTGCTGCAATCGTATCAAATAATGCAACTCTTCCTGCAGAAGCCGGAATGTCCTCTTCATCCGAAAGATAAGATCCATAGATTAATGTTCCATTTCCTGCTACCGACAGGGAAAAGAATGCCTGACCAAGTGCAAAGATCCACGTTGCCGGATCTGCAAATGCCTTCGGATCTACTCTGAAAATATAATGGTATCCTTCACTTGCTCCCGGCTGGAATCCGACATAGATTCCCAGAATCACGAACAATGCGAAGAATATCGGCATCATGATCTTATTTGCTTTTTCAATGCCGCTTCCGACACCTAACATCAGAATCAGCATACAAGCCACAAGCGCAAGTATCTGCCATATATTATTACCAAATGCTGACGCCATCTTACCAAATGCCGCCCCGAATTCATCCACATTTTCAGGCGAAAGTGTTGCTCCTGTAAATGTTCCAACGGCATATCTTAGGATCCACCCCATTACAACCGTATATCCGATCGCCATGGCAAGTGATCCGAATACAGGGATCATCCCCAGTGCTTCTCCGACTTTTCTCTTTCCTTTTTTCTCACAGGCAATTCCAAATGCATCGATTGGACCGGCCTTTGCCGCACGCCCAAAACTCATCTCCCCGATCACTCCCGTCGAACCGATCAGTATTACAAATATAAAATATGGTATCAGAAATGAACCGCCTCCATACAATGATACTCTTGTTGGGAACATCCAGATATTTCCCATACCGACCGCTGAACCGATACAGGCACAGATAAATCCCCATCTGCTGCTAAATGATTCTCTTTTATTCATAATTTTCCCTCTCCAGCCATTGGGGACGGGATTTTTGGTCTTTTTACTGTCCCTGCCGGCTCAAAATATTCCATACACATGGTAGATTTCTCTATTTTAGCATGATTGCTATAAAAACGTCAAAAAAAAGGGGATATAAACTTATCCCCTTAGTGTCGCTACCATCCTTTTCGGAATTTTGCCTTACTCTTTCAATTCTACCTTAGATTGCATCCAACGCATTCGAAATATCTGCAATCAGATCCTCTTTATCTTCCAGACCAAGACTGATACGAATCAGTTCAGCCGGTACTCCTGCCTCTTTTAACTGTTCATCCGTCATCTGTCTGTGTGTAGACGTTGCCGGATTCAGACAACAGGTTCTTGCATCTGCTACATGCGTCTCGATCGCACCAAGCTTTAATGTCTTCATAAATGTAGACGCTGCTTCTCTTCCACCTTTTAATCCGAACGATACAACACCGCATCCTCCGCTTGGAAGATATTTCTGTGCTCTTTCATAATATTTATCAGACGGAAGTCCGGAATAGTTCACATATGCTACCTTTGGATGTGCTTCCAGGAATTCTGCGACTGCCTGTCCGTTCTCTACGTGCTTCGGCATACGTACATGCAGGGATTCCAGACCAAGGTTTAAAATGAATGCATTCTGTGGTGACTGCATAGATCCGAAGTCACGCATCAGCTGAGCCGTACATTTGGTAATGAATGCACCTTCTTTGCCAAATTTCTCTGCATATGTAATTCCATGATAGCTTTCATCAGGTGTGCAAAGTCCCGGATATTTGTCTGCATGTGCCATCCAGTCAAACTTTCCGCTGTCTACGATTGCACCGCCAAGTGCAGCTCCGTGTCCGTCCATATATTTTGTAGTCGAATGAGTTACAATATCTGCTCCCCATTCAAACGGCCTGCAGTTGACCGGTGTCGGGAATGTGTTATCTACGATAAGCGGCACACCATGTGCATGTGCCACTTTGGCAAATAATTCGATATCCAGTACGGTCAGTGCCGGATTGGCAATTGTCTCACCAAACATTACTTTTGTATTTGGCTTAAATGCTTCATTTAACTCTTCTTCTGTTGCATCCGGTGACACGAATGTTACATCGATTCCCATCTTTCTCATCGTTACATCGATCAGGTTAAATGTTCCACCGTAAATGGATGAAGATGCTACAATGTGATCTCCGCACTCACAGATATTGAACAGTGCGAAGAAATTGGCTGCCTGTCCGGATGAAGTCAGCATCGCTGCCGTTCCACCTTCCATCTCTGCAATCTTTGCCGCAACCATATCATTAGTCGGATTCTGCAATCTGGAATAAAAATATCCTGACGCTTCCAGATCAAATAATTTTCCCATATCTTCACTGGTTGCATATTTGAATGTTGTTGACTGTACGATCGGAATCTGTCTTGGTTCTCCGTTTCCCGGAGTATATCCGCCCTGTACACATTTTGTTCCTATTCTGTATTCATTCATGAATTTTCCTCCTTAGTGCATGTTTTTTCACGCACTCGCTAAATCATACCTTTTTAGTATACTTTAGCACTATATCGAGGGAATTTCAAGGAAAGATAATAAGACTAATTTATCGTCTTCTCAAATCATACAATGGGTTCTTGCCGAAGAACATGGGAATAAAGAAGAATCACAAACGAAAGAGGATGAAGTAATACGCCCCTCGTCTAATTAACAGGGAACATATTACTTCATCCTCTTCCACCTGTGATTCTTTTTATTTCATATTATTTACTCGATCGCATCCGTCTCAATCACAAATTTTACATTACCATCCATTGCTTTATCCTTACCGCTGAATGTACTATATTTGCAATTTTCTGATGTCAGTACATCGATTCTGTCAAGTACATCACCAAGTTCATCTTCCACGGTGCTCTTCAACTTACTTGTTCCTTCTTTGTCAAATTTCGCCATGCCTTCTGCAAGCTCTTTTGCACCTGACTGAAGTTCGGAAGCTCCGCTTCTAAGTGCACCGCTGTTGGCTGCAAGTGTTGCAGATCCGGAAGACATCTGGCTTCCCAGTGTATTCAGTCCGCTTGCTAACTGGTTCGTACCGCTCTGGAGTGTATTGACACCGGCTACTAATGTCGGACTGTTGGATTTCAGTTTATTTGCACCGATTACCAGGGAATCATTGTATCCACTTAACTGTGCGAATCCTTTGTTCAGTGCCGTGATTCCCTGAATTGCTGTCGGGAATTGAGCGGATGTCTGATGATTCAATGCAGCCAGATTGCTGTGCATTGTTCCGATTGCACTGTTCAGTCCCTGCATACCTGCATTTAACTGGTCTACCCTTCCTGTTAATGTACTTAACTGTCCTGCCTGTGCAAGAACACCTTCCGCATCTTCGATACTCTTCAACTGCTTCAGTAATTCCGGAAGTGCTGCTGCCAGCTCTCCCGAAGACTTCTTCAAAGAATCTGCATTCGTCATAATCGTTGCTGCACCTGCTTTTAAGGAATCTACATCTATTGTCGGCATCTTTGACGTATCAATGCCTGATAACTCCTTGAGATTCTGTACGGAATCTGTGGAAGCTTTTGCGTTCTTCAGTGCACTTATAGAACTCTGTAATTGCTTTGCTTCCTCAGAATTCTTATCTGAGATTCCTGCATACTTCGCTTCCAGTGCACTTATAGATGCAGCGATCGCATCAGAACTGTTCTTTGCTGTTGTCTTAGCTGTTGCAATTGTCTGATTGTCAGATGCAACTACATCATTGATATTCTTACATGCATTCTGTAATGCTGTCTGAGCTGCATCTATATTTTTCAAGGATTCCTGCATACTCTGTAATGTCTGGCCGATTGTTGTAAGTGGTTTTTCGATACCTTCCGTAAGTGTTCCGCTTAATGTCTTCGTCTCTTTCATCAGCGTATTTCCGGTTGTTACCATAGCATTTACCTGAGACATCAGACCCTCTACTTCTTTCGTTCCAAGTGCTGCTTTCATCTGTGCTGTTCCTGCTGCCAGAGCCTTGGAGGCTGCCTGAAGGTCTTCTGTCGTTGCACCCTTACCATCTGTTGCAGCTTCAAGCTGTGAGATAGCGCTTTGTACCTGCTTCAGTCCTGTACTTAACTGTGTCAGCTGTGAAGCTCCGGCTGCCAGCTGCTTCTCGCCGTCTACATAACTGCTCACACCGTCTGCAAGTGTATTCACACCACTTGTATAATCCTGTACACCTTTGACAACTTTATTCACACCATTCACATACTCTGTAACGCTGCCGCTTAACTCTCCGTTAGAACCAAGATATTTCTGGATACCTGCATTCAATGTATCTACACCATCTGTATAGCTGTTCACACCATCTGCCAGTGTTCCTGCACCATCTGCCAGTGTATCGGAACCACTAACCAACTGAAGTGCCGCATCTTCCAGATCATCCAGCGCTGTCTGCAGATCATCTACATCTGCAATGTCATCCATATTCATATCATCCAACAGATCAGATAATGCAACTGTATAAGTAGAAGACATCGTAAAATCTTTTACATCGGCTTCGATACTTAAGCTTTCCGGAATTGTAACTTTGTCTGTCTCTTCGCTGCTTAAGTTCAGGCTGTCTTTTAATCCCGGCATTCCGAATCCGACCACGATATTCTTATTTCCATCGGAAATAATCTTGCCGTTATCAATCGTTACATTGCTGAAAGTCTCATTTGGAAGTATCATTCCCGTCATCATCACGAACGGTGTATATACTTCTGTATCTTTTCCATCCAACGATACATTCTGCTTTTCATTATTCTTATAATCAACGGTAATTTTCAAATGTCCGCTCTTACCCTTTAACTCAGACGGCTTCATCTGTTTTCCGTCCAGATAATAGTTCAGTTTTACTGATACCGGAAGTTTCTTATCTGTCGTTCCCTGATAATAGATGTCCTCACCGTCTGTAGCCCAGGTCAGTTTATCTCCGTCTGACGTATATTTTTCATCACCTTTTACATTCTTGATATCGCTCAGTGTGCTCTCGTCTTCCAGATCTCCGGATACACTTCCTGAATTCTTAAGCCAGTTGGATACCGTTACTTTATCTGTCTTGCCGCTTGCTTTGGCATTCACATATACCGTCTCTTCTTTATATACCTCGCTGTTTGAAGTTCCATTTGCCGCGAAAGCCGGTGTTACACCCATCATCACTGACATTCCGACTGCTACAGATGCTGCAACTTTTCTTTTCATTTTCCTATTCTTATTCATAATTCCTGCTTCCTTTCTTAATTATGATGGATTGTTAATAACAGGTTACTTTGCTTCATTTGTCTGTGCTTTTGCCTTTTTCCCAAGAAATCCGATGGATGTCTTACAGATTAATTTGTCAAATATCATAAACATTGCCGGCAATACCAGAAGAACTACGATCATACTGATAATTGCTCCTCTTGCAAGCAATGTACAGATTGAACCGATCATCTCAACCTGTGAGTAGCAGGCAACTCCAAATGTTGCTGCAAAGAAACTAAGTCCGCTGCTGATAATGGACGGCATGCTTGTTTTATGCGCAATGCTGATTGCTTCCATCTTATCTTTTCCAAGGCTTCGTTCTTTTTGATATCTCGTTGTCATCAGGATCGCATAGTCAACCGTTGCACCTAACTGAATGGCACCGATCACGATACTTGCCACAAACGGAAGGCTGATTCCCTGATAATACGGGATCGCCATATTGATCATAATTGCAAATTCGATAACTGCCACCAGAATAACCGGCAGTGAAATCGATTTGAAAATAATCAGAATGATCACAAATATCGCTGCGATAGAGATAATATTAACATTAACAAGATCGACATCCGTGACATCCTGCAGATCTTTCATCAGAGGCGCTTCTCCGATGACCATTCCCGTCTTATCATATGATTTTACAATCTTATCAATCTTTTTAATCTGTGTATTGACCTGATCCGTTGCAGATTCGTATTCTGTGCTTACAAATGCCAATTCATAATCTTTACTCTGCAGCATCTTCCGGACATCCTTCGGAATTATAGAATCCGGTACACTAGGCCCGATAAGTGAACTCATACTGATGGTCCATTTCACGCCTTTTACTTTATCGACCTTATTCAGCATCTGCTGTTTTTCTTTTGCATCCATGTTCTTATCCATCATGATAATATGCATGTTGCTTGCCCCAAAGTCATCCTTTACTTTTGCAATTGATACATTACTGTTCAATGTTGCCGGAAGTGAATCTGCAATATTGTAGTAAATCTTTGTATGGTTATTTCCATAAATTGCCGGAAGTAAAAGTATAAGGAATGCCGCAATCCATACTTTATAGTGCTTTGTGATAAAGGCTGATGGACGATCCATATTACTTAACAGCAATTTGTGTCTTGTCTTCTCGATTGGTTTATCAAATACAAGGATCAGTGCCGGCAGGATCGTTACACAACAGATAACGCCGATCACAACTCCTTTTGCCATTACGATACCAAGGTCACGTCCGAGTGCAAATGTCATAACACACAGTGCGATGAATCCGGCCACAGTAGTTACGGAACTTCCGACAACCGACTTAAATGTATTGGCGATCGCATGCCCCATAGCTCTGTCTTTCTCACCCGGGAATCTCTTCTTATTCTCTTCATAACTATTCAGAAGGAAGATGGAATAATCCATCGTTACGCCAAGTTGTAATACTGCTGTCAGTGCCTGCGTAATATAAGACGTTTCACCGAATATAATATTACTTCCCAGGTTGTATAAAATCGCAAGCCCTATACTTAGCAGGAATAAAAACGGAACTACAAATGATCCCGATGTAATCTCCAGTACGACCAGGCTTAACAGTGCCGCGATCACTACATAGATCGGAAGTTCTTTCATTGCGATATTCTTAATATCTGTAACGATACCCGTCATACCACTGATAAAGCACTGCTTATTTGCGATCTTACGAAGCTGTGTCAGTGCCTCCATGGAATTATCAGATGATGTCGTATCATCAAATAATACCAGCATCATCGTTGCATCTCCATTGATAAATGCTTTTCTTATATCTTTTGGAATCATCTCTGTCGGAAGACTGATATCTGCCACATCGTCATACCAGAGTACATCCTGGACGTGCGGCACTTTTTCAAATTCCTTTTCCAGTTTCTGTACATCCTTCATATCCATATTCTCGACTGCGACCATGGAGAATGCACCCATTCCAAATTCATCTACCAGGATATCCTGTCCTTTTACCGTCTCCAGGTGATCCGGCAGGTAACTCAGCAAGTCATAATTTACTTTTGTTTTTGCGATGCCGATTATTGACGGAACAATTAATAAGACTCCTATAAGCAGCACCAGTATTCTGTGTCGGGCAATCCATTTGCCAACTTTGACCATTCTTTCCATCTCCTCTTATTTTCTTCATGCATTTATTATTATAATCAAAAATGACTAGTAGTCAATATTTTATTTAAATTATTTTTTTAACAAGCGTTATAACGTTAATAATTATATCATCAAT
>OHOQ01000316.1_pt1 | contig 26099 bp, 25 predicted proteins | sample 1569881 | NCBI WGS metagenome assembly OHOQ01 (sample SAMEA3879596, study PRJEB24766) | human gut metagenome | biome: human-associated habitat; feature: feces | place: USA | collected 1985/1987 | reverse complement strand
AGCCGGACGGATATTTAAAGGGAAGTTTATCGGATACGGAGGATGTGGACTATTACGAATTCAATATTACAGAGTACCGGGCATTAAGTTTCGCGAAGGATACCTATAATAAGGATATTACGATCACTTTAGATCATATACCGGAAGGCTGTGATTATGAGATGGTTTTGTATGATGAGGAAGGCAATCAGGTCGGCATTGGGAAAGAGAATGGAAACGGCGGTCTTAGTATTACCATACCGAACTGGAATTCGGACAACAGAGGTTATACCGTGAAGGTACAGGCAAAGAACGGTTCGACGGTAAACCCGGATGCCGAATATCATCTTTCCTTCCAGACAACGCAGGCGGATAAAAGCCATGGAGCTTATCAGGAAATGGCAGAGGTTCAGAAGTATGAAGGGACAGTCAGGAAGCAGATGCAGGAAGGCTTAACCGATACTGAGGAAACGCGTGCAATTAAGGAAATCCGGCAGAAGTACAAAGCCTATTATACAGAGCAGATGGAGAAACTGCATCAGAAACAGGCAGAAGATGTTATGCAGGGTGGGGCAGTGCCGGATGATGAGCAGATTCATAATTTACTGGAAAAAAAAGCAGCAGGAGGAGAACTGACGGAACAGGAAAATGCTCTTTTAAATATCTTTTGTACTGCAGCAGAGCTGGATCGTGCGAATGCAAGTGCAAAAATGAATACCACAGTAAAAGATAGGATATCTGCTGATCTGCAGGAAGCGGGAATTGATATTTCAGATTCCACGTTTTCCATAAAAATTGGGGCGGATGGTCAGGTAAGTGTGGACGGTATTCAGGATCATGCAATGAAACAGAAGATAGAGAATGTTATGTCAAAGTATTCGGATGAGCTGATGGATATTTATTTTTGCACGGATTCAAAAATACAGGAGTTGTCAGATAAAGAAAAATATCTGTTGCAAGCTGCGGTGGATGTGGGAAAATTTTTATATAAGGCATCTGGCGGCAGCGTATCGCTTGGAGACCTCTCCGTGGAAAATACAGCGATACATGGTCTGCCGAAAACACTGGATGATCTGTTGAATAATCCAGGCGATAACCTGACCTATCAGGATTATGCAAGCGATATCCGGGAAATTTTAGCATATAACCGGACACAGCACAAAGATATTATGTCTGAGTTAAACGTACAGTTTGTGATAGTAGACGGTACAATTCAGATAAACTGATTGGAGGAATAGAAGTATGCACATCGGTTTTGGTCAGAATACCGTATCTTCATTGTACGGTCATCAAAAAGGCGATCATATGAAAACTATAGGGTTTTCTCATAAAAAGCATAAGGCAAATGAATCGCAAGAAAAAATGACCGTAACATCCGGCAAGGACGTATGCCGGAAGATAGGACATTCAGATGAAGTCGATGGGGAAAATCAGGAAAACACATATATACATGATAGTTTTGCCTTAGACGCTAGTTACGCAAATTATATCAGAGAAACGGTGCCTAAAACTGTTTGGTCAAATGATTATCTTCGAGAATTATGGGATGAAAATGCTAAATATTTAAAAAGTATCCGTGAAAGTAAAAATGGGTATGGTTTCGATGATATTGGAATGGGAGCTGCATATGCCTATTCTACTATGTATCAAAAAATTGTAGAAGGATATAGGAATGGAACAAGAGAAGTGTATGTATGCGATGATTCAGAGAGTGGAAAAAGACGTTTGCTGTCAATGGATGAAGAATTGGAAAAGCTAAATAAAGGTTTTGATGAACTGATAAAATGGGATAAAATGGTTGCCAAAAGTCAAAAGCAAAATGCAGAAAATAAGCGGAAATTTCAGAATATAAAATTGGATGAATCGTTTGATACCTTTGATATAAATCAAGCATGTGACTATATTCAAGATTCTTATTTAGAGTTCCGTTCACTTTATCTGGAGCAATATGAAAGAACGGGAGGAAATATAGATATAAAGTCTTTGTTTTCTTATGTTTTAAGAAGCGGAAATCAGGATATGCATAAATATTGTGAATTTCTGTTTGAAAAAATTGGTTTTATTGTTTAATGCGGGCATTAAAATGTTTGAGAAATATTGAAATAATAAGGAAAAAGCATGAGATGGCGGTTGCAAAGCAACAGAGTGAAGCGTGGAGAAAAGCGTTAGATGGAGTGCCGGATAGTTTAAGAATGTTGTTGGAAATAAATAATACTGAAAATGTGCCGGAATATTCAGAAAAACAAAAAAAGCAATATAACGATGCAATCAAGGCTTATGATCATACCGGTAACGGTGTAAGCTGGTCGCAGTTTGAATGGAAAACTTACGATACGCAGATGACAGTTACATTTGAGGATTCGGTGAAAGTTGAAGGCATTTCGAAAGGAATGAATGTGATCAACGGGTAAATGCAATGGTAAACAGGAGAGACATAAATGGCAGGTATAAATGTGAATGGTATAGGAAGAAATCCGTATGCTGACAGTTACTTAACTTCTGCAAAAAACAGAAGGAATACTACATCAAAAGATACTTTTGTAAATGCGGTGAAGAAAGTAGAGGAAAGTAAAAATTCAGCGGATACAAGTAATGTGATGTATCCGGGAGATGTGACGATTGATTATCCACCTCGGATAAACAATGCTGTAAACAATAGCGTGGTTTCTGAAAAATCAAAAGATGAGATGTCACTGGATGAGTATAAACAATGGGTTATGAATCAAATATCTCAATTTCCCGTAAGCGGATGGGTTCGTTCCACATTTTCTTCAGGGTCGATTGTGATTAAGGAAGAAGCTTTTGAAAGAATGAAAAACGATCCTGAATATGAGAACTATGTTTTGAACAGAGTTCGTTCAGCATATTCCGTTCAAGGCTTACCAGTAGGATCAAATAATGTTGGTTTTGATGTTATTGGAGCGTCACCGGAAGAATGTTACGGTTATGCAGGTCCGGTAGGAAAGAGTGGATCAGAAACAGCGAATGACGGAGAATCTTGGTGGAAGAAGCGCCACGAAAGAATGGAAGAACTTATGAAAGAACAGGAAGAGGAAGCAGTAAAAAGAGCACAGGCAAGACGAAAAGCTGTACAAAACGAATATCTAAATAGCCAGTTGGCGGCGGCAGCATATGAGAAAAGCAGTATTATTTTACCAGATAATCCTGTTATACAGTAGGCTCATCTTTTGACAGGAAAGCATAAGAATGCAGGTAAGATATTTTTCGGGAGGAAGGATAAGAAATGGAAATAAACAGTAATCATTCTACATATGGTGCGGCATTTCGTCAAAAACCGATTTTTTTCATGTCAGGGAAGGAAACAGTGGCATATTTTGAGGGAAAGCTTAAGAAAAATATGACACTTCAAGAGGATACCTGTACACTTGGCAGCAATGACACTTATCGCAGACAGCATACCACTTATGAGGTTTCGGACAAGAAGAAGGGAAGTACGTTTCTGGATCTGGATTTTCTGATTAAGGACGAAACCAGCAGTCTGAAAGGAAGTCTCAGTGATAAAAAGGATGTGGATTTCTATAACTTTTCCATTCCATTTAATCGAACCATACAGAATTATTTTGGGGTTCAAATATACATGGACATGCCGGAAGGCTGTGATTATGACCTCACCTTATATGATGAATATGGCAATCAGGTCGGAAAGGCAGAATGGGATGGGGAAGGACGTAAAACACTGACCATCCCGAACTGGGATACAAATACCAATAAATATTGTATCAAGATAGAAAACAAAAATGGGGAAGAAGTTTCCCCGGATGATTATTATAAAATCAGTTTCAAGGTTTCTGAAAATAAAGAACAGGAAAAGACCGATGCCATAAGGGAGGCATTCGGGAACCTTCACGGTGCATACAGCCGGAAAGATGAAAATTGGAGGGAATGCCTCGACAAATATAATGAAGTCCTGATGGATACAGAGAAAAATTATACAAAAGAAATGGAGAAACTCCACCAGAAGCAGTTTGAAAGTCTGCCGGAAGAAAAACAATACAAAGGCGGGCGCACAGTGGATGAATTGTTGCAGGACATGGCAGAAGGAAAGACACTGGATGATGCGGAAACGGAGTATGTGAAGATTTTTGCAAACCTGAAAGATTTTGAGAAAGCACAGCAGAAGGCGGAACTGAAAAATGATTTTTCCGAGGATTTTGTAAAGGATCTGGAAAGCAAAGGTATCTCCCGTGATGAGCTGGAGGGAATGCAGATAAAGATTGAAAGCAATGGGAATGTAACAGTGAGCGGTATCGAAGATAAGGAAGTCCGGGAGCAGGTTCAGAAACTGGTAGAGGAAAAGTACAGTGACCGGATGTATCAGTATTACACAGGAATTGCTGACAGTGTGGGAAATCTGTCGTCCAATACCTATCAGTATGCCACGGATGTGCAGGAAGTCAGGCGTTACTTAAAAGGGGTTACGGGAGAAGATATTTCTCTGGAGAACCTTTACCTGACACCAGACGGAAAGATTGGCGGGCTGCCGGGAAAAGCTGCTGATCTGATCAACAAAACAAAGGACAACGCCAAGATAGAGCGGATAAAGGATGCATTGATAAATATCATAGGACATAACCGGATAAGTGGTGATCTGGGGATTCCTGATTTTACTTCGGAGTTTCAATTCAGCAATGGAGCGTTCTCTGTGGCAGACAGTGGTTTTACGGTGGATATGGCGGCATTGGATAGAAGGCTGACGCCCCAACCGCATGATAACATGTATTCGGATATGTATGAGTACCGCAGCATGCAGGAGAAACACATAGCGGTTATCCTGAAAGTAGGGGATTTGTCTGGAAGAGGAAGAGATTGTGATTCTGCTTTCCAATTTACTGGATAATGCAATCCGGGAGAGTGAAAAAGTACTGAAAAATACCGGAAAAGCGGACATTCATCTGAAATTAGAGTGCGAAGATCATAAACTGATATTTGCGGTGCGAAATCCGGTGACAGAAAAGGTGGAAATTGAAAATGACACGATAAAGAGCAAAAGAGGGGATCATCACGGCATTGGGCTGTTAAATGTAAAAGCAGTTGTGGATAAATATGGCGGTGATATGGTGCTTTCCTGCGATGAAAATGAATTTAAGGCGGTAGTTATCTTGTAAAGAGATGGTCTTTGTGTGCGCAATATGGTCGTTTGATGATATGGGACTGGGAGAACAGGTTATTTTATCCGATAAAGAAAGCAAAGGAGGTTACTATGAGTAATACAATTAATGTGAACTATATGATACGGGCTTGCAATCAGTACCAGCAGAAAATTGTGGCTAAAGATCAGGAGAAGGAAGATACAAGGTTTGCGGATAGTGTAAGAGAAAAGAGCGAAGCTAGTGGAAGTATAGTGGGCAATTCAAAAATAGGTTCTGTGTCTGCTAAAGATATGACGATGGTGGAATACAAGCAGTACATTTACAATAAAATATCTCAAATTCCAATGCACCCCACAAGAGCAGGCGAGTCAATATCTGTTACAATTTCAGAGGCGGGTTTTGAAGCAATGAAGAATGATCCAGAGTATGAAGCATGGGTATTAAATGATTTGCAAGTGGGTTGGTCACAACCAGATAAATGGTCCGGTATATGCGGAGGAGCGTTTTCTACAATATATTATGGAGCATCAAAAGAAGAATGTCATGCTGAGATGTGGAGTGCTGGTTATAACAATGGGAATGGTGGGAAGATTTTTAATGATAAGTCAAAAAATAGTTTTTGGGAGCGCAGAATAGAAAATAAAAAGAGAATAGAAAATCAGGTAAAGAAACAACAGGAAAAAAAGCGGATTCAGAAAAAACAAGCGGAAAGAACAGCTTATGAAGAATATGCGCAAAATAAAAGGTTATCCGCTCAGGATGCCAGAACTCGATTGGTGGCTGAGAGTAGTTCGTCTGCCAAGACTGTCACAATAAGTCAGGCAGTAGCTTCTTATGAGACAAATTTTACAATGGCAGTAAGCGTATCGAACAAAACCCAATAGCCTGCAAATAAAAAATCAAGGCTAAATAGAAAGGAGAGATGCAGTATGGGAATTAATGGAGTATCATCGTATGCCAATACATACACATACGGAAATGTAAACAATGAAAATGTAAAGCCATCAAAGAATAGTGAAAAGAATTATTATGCAGGATACACTATGAATTCAGCCAATAAGTTTAAAAATGTATCAGACTATTCAAAATATTTGACTAACAAGTATAAATGTTTGACTCCATGCAAAAATGCTTCTGTATTGATTGACAGAAGTGTAATGCAAAAGGCATGTGGAGATGAAAAAACTGCGAAATGGCTTGAGGAAAATTTAGCAATTATGCCAGATGTTATACGAAATGCACAGAAGGCGGCAATAAGTCATGGTAGTAAACTGATATCAGTGGAGTTTAAGTTTACGAATAATGGAACCGAAATGACAACCTGTGGCATTTTTGGAGAGACTGGTACGGATTCAGAAATTGACAAATGGCTGGAGAGAATGAAAGAGGATAAAGAAAAAGAAGATAAAAAAACAGAAAATATGATTGCTATAGAAGCAACAACTAAAAATAAGGTAGGTTTTGATACATATGCATAGTATCAATTTCTATAATTTTGAAGAAAGAAAAGATTACAAACAAGGTTAGGATAATCCGATATATAATAAGAAGGTTGGTGATATTATGAATATATTTTTTAACAGCCGAATTAATGCTAATCAGTCGTTGCTTAATGTTCTGTTTGGTCAACAACAAAAAGCGGCAAGCAGTCAAAACACTGGTTGTAGAGGCACAAGAGATACTTTAACGATAAGTGCATCGGGAAAGGAAAAACTGACAAAAAGTACAAGTGGAAGAACACATAACACAAGTATTGACAGCAGCATTGACTTAAAGTCCTATATAGCTTCAGCAAAAAAAACGAATCAAGAGCTCATTGAGAATGCAGGAACACAGATTAATGCGAAAACAAGTGAATATATGAGTACAGGTAAAGCATTTAGGGCGGCATTAACGGAAAAGTATTCTAAGCTTGCCGCAGAAGCAAAAACACATTCTAACCCAGAAAATTATATTCATTCCAAGTATTTTGATAAGAGTTCAGAGTATTACGAGACTAATTTGACTGATACAGAACGTAGGATTGCATATAATTATGAGATGCAGATGTGCCGGACAGGAAAAATAAATGGTGTAAATTATCAGGATTCTTTGTTCAGGGGAATTGAAGTAGACGGCGACAGTGTAGATTCGGATAAAATCCAATTTGAAAGAGCATTGGTAAATTCACAGATTTCAAATATTTTAAAGCAGGCTGGTGTAGATACATCTTCTATTAAGGAAGAGTGTACTTTTACTGTCGATCCATACAGTTACGAGATAACGGTAGATGGTGTGGATGAAGAAACAAAGGTGTTGATGCAGAATGCTTTAAATGTAGGTAATAATGGGAAAAATCTCTATAAGCATATCTATTATTGCTCAACACAAGATGGCTGTGAGAGTTCTCAAGTAACAGAGGAATCAAAGATGAAATACGAAGCATATCATCAGGTTTATAGTTATACAGGATATGAATTAGACAAACTTGAGGAAAAAAATGGGACATATTATACGGAGTCGGGAGAGAATATATTAGACTTAGTGGATAGTGCAGTTGAAAGTTCCGGAAAAGTTCCGAAAGAGTTTAAGCAGCAAATGAATAATTGGATACATGACCTGGTTTCAACTATTTCAACCAGAGGATGGAACAATGTGCCAGATATGACTTTAAGCATTTTATATGGAAAGAGCGGCTTAAAGGACATGAACCAGTTGATTACATACCAGTATGAAGCTGATCGTATGAACAGACAATGGTATTCTGTGCTTTAGAAATATGCTAAAAACAAAAATACTTAATAAAGTGGGTTCCTGTATTTCTTGGAGATTTATGACGATCTATACTATATAGCATAGAGTTAATTCAAACGGATTTAGAATGTATTTACACGGAGGTTTTATATGTCAATGAATATCAGCGGATTAGGCAATACCTATAATGGCATCAACACAAATAGCAAAAGATTGAAATCGAAGTAAAGTATAAAATTGCTGTGACGGTTATGGAACTGCGATTTTGGCTAAAAGATTGTGAATCACCGATATAATCGGGATTTGTGAGTAGAGGGCACTTATGAAAAATAAAAGTATCAATCAAGTTTCCATAATAAATGGTGAAGATGGTTCCACAAGTGTTTTTATATTTGGAGAAGCTCAAAAGCAATCTCTAAAGATTAGAATCCGAAATGCTATCTATCAATCCAGACGAAAAAGGATAGAAAAGAGAATAGCGGCCAACCCGCATACCCTTGCGGAAGTGGTGCAATACGCAAAGGATCATTATGATTTAGTGGAAATCAATCCTGCCGCAACAAATTGGATAGAACGACAGAAAAATCTAAAAGCTAGTTTGATTATGCAGCATAAACCAGAACTTTTGGGCCAAAGGAAGGATATTCCAAAACCAGATTTTCATAATGAAGAATCTGTTAAAAATTTTTTGAATGAAATGGAAATTAGAAATAAATTGATTGACCAAATGCCTGATAATGTAATTCCCATGGATTTTCATTTATATGAAATAAAAATTGGTGAGGATTTAATGGAAATAGAGGTAGATTATACCTGGAATATATTTGGAATATCTTACTCTGGAAATAAGTCGGTCATAAAAAGGTTTAAGAAAATAGCCAGAGATTTATATTGTTATTATGGTGTCAGTGAGGAGGATATAAAGAACCGGACAAAAAGATATTCTTCACTGGTAACGGAATTGAGTTCATAATTCAGAATTTTAAATAGAAGTAGGATTTCTGTATTTCGGAGCGATTGAAGATAAGGATAGGCAATTAAGCGGTTTTTTGGAAGTGCTTGTTTCCTATCATGGCATATCCAAGCTAACGATAGCAAAAATGGCTGGTGTTGAGGAACAGGATATTGACAGGCTTTTAGCTAATCCACCAGAAAAAGTTGAAATCGAAGTAAAATATAAAATTGCTGTGACTGTTATGGAGCTACGGTTTTGGTTAAAAGATTGTGAGTTGCCAATATAATCATGTGGTGCTTGGGAAACTGGTGGAATAACAGGAAACATTTTTAGAATAAAGAAAGATAGAAGGCGAGTAGCAGATGGTGTCTGCTGCTCACTTTTCGTTTATGGGGACATGTCGCAATACGACTTTTGAAGTGTTGTATTACAATCTGTTTTCGGGTATTTCTCGTTGGTATCATTACCATAAAAGCGAGGTGAATTCCATGAAAACAGAGAAGAAGGAAATCAATATACAGATTGGAAAAAGGTTGCAAACCGCCAGAGAAAACAGTGGATATACGCAGGAAGTTTTTGCAGAGACGCTGGATGTAGGGGTAGAGCATTATCGCAAAATCGAAAGTGGTGTCTATGGTTTACAGCCGGAGAAAATGCTGATCTTGTATGAGAAGTACAGGATTGAGCCGACTTATCTGGTTACGGGGGATACAAATCATAAGGTTGATATTGAACTGTTCCTTGCAAACTGTAGCAGGGAGGAACGGGATGCATTTATAGACCGTATGCTTGCGTATATGAGAAAGCTGATGACAGGCCGTTAAAGCAGCACAGTCTCCGGGATGTATATTTGATCAATATATTTTGAGAAGGAGACGATTTATGAGGGTAGCAATCTGCGATGATAATCAGCAGGACATTGAAAGGATCAGACGCTATACACTGCGTATGATCGACTATGCGGTGGAGTATGTGTTTTATACCAGACCGGAAGAATTATTGAGGGAATGTGCAGATGCGGAGCAAAAGCCGGATATGTACATTCTTGATATTGAGATGCCTGGAATGGACGGACTTGCGGTGGCAAAACAGATCCGTGAGACAGATTCCAAAGCATTGCTGGTGTTTCTTACCAGCTATACCAAATACATGCCAAGTGTATTTGAAGTTGTCACATTTGATTTTATTCCAAAACCAATCTCAGAAGAAAGGCTCCGTGTGCTGTTTGAGAAGGCAGGAACCTATCTGAATCTGACCAATCAGAGTTTTTCATTTAGTTACCGCAGGGTGCGGTACAGTCTGAAGTTTGACGAAATCCTGTATCTGGAAAAGCGTGGGCGTCAGGCGATTATCCACACAAAGAAAATGAAATATCAGTCCAACATGAATTTGAATGAAATATGGGAGAAACTGGATGAGCGCATGTTTGCAGCCGTTCATGGCTCTTTTATCGTTAATTTGAAACATGTTCATTCCGTATCCAGCGGCATGGTCATGCTTACAGACGGCACAGAGCTGGGAGTGACAAGAGGGTACCGGAAGGAGCTGACGAAAAAGCACATAGCGTTTGTGCAGGGAGGAATGTGACATGGCATTATATGGGGTGAGGCTTGTCATAAATCTTTTTGACCTCTGCATTTACCGCAGGTATTTAGAGGAGTTCATCGGAAACAGAAAAACTTCCATGGAGTTTTCTGTTCTTCTGCTGATAGTGTGCGAGCTGATTGGAAGTGCGGTGAACCAGATGGGGATAAGCTGGCTGAATTTTGTGACGATGGTTGCGATTCTCTGTGTATATGTCTGCCAGTACGAGGCAGGGATTGTAAGCAGGCTGATTGCGGTTTTGCTGAATATGGGGATTATGGGTATTAGTGAACCGGCAGGTTATCTGTTTAGCAAAGTATTTATGGAACAGATAGTAGAGGATGATGTTGTTATCTATTATTTTTCTGCATTCCTAGTGGTGATATTCCGGCTTGCGATTGTGGAAGTCTTTTGCAGGCTGAAAGCGGGAAAGAATGTAAAGGTGTCGAGTATGCCAAAGGAAACCAGTTATGCGCTGGCACTTATTCCATTATGCAGCCTGATCAGTTGTTTTTTACTGATAGAAGTTGCAAAAGAATTAATCTCGGCACAGATGGTGGTGCTGTGCATGTGTATCATCTTTGTCATTATCATCACAAACTATATCATCTTTCTGATGATTGAAAAGTACACAACAGTGGAGGAAAAACAGTACGAAGAGGAAATGATCCAGAGGGAAATCTTATACCGGAACGAATACTATCAGGACATGGAACGTTATCAGGAACAGATACAGGACATCCGGCATGATATGAAGAACAGGCTGACGGGACTGCTCGCAGCGGCAGAACAGGGAAGTGCGGAACTGATCAAGGACAGACTGCAGGAAGTATTGGGAGATATCCGGCTGGCAGAAGAGATCATCTATTCTGCAAATCCGGTGGTGAATGCCATACTAAAAGTAAAAAGCATAAAGGCAAAAGAGAAAGAGATACCGATGCAGGTTACAACGCTGCTCCCCCAGAGAGTATCCGTGGATATCGGGGACATGGGTGTTCTGTATGGGAATCTTCTGGATAATGCGATAGAGGCGGCGATGGCAGTGGAACAGGAAAAACGGTATGTTCATGTGGAATCAAAGTTTCAGGAGGGCAGATTGCTTTTATCCATTAAGAACAGCAAGCCATCCGGGACAAGTTCCTATCAACAGACAAACAAAAAAGATAAAATAAAACACGGCAGAGGAATCCGTTCGGTGCGGAAAGTGGCAGAAAAATATGGCAGGGGGAACATTTTGAGGCAGTCCTTCTGCTCAACGGAGTTGCAAAACTGGAGTGAGACTGCAACTTATTACAGCAAACCTGCAACTTGTTACAGATAGATTGATTTCTGTACAGAAACTGTTAGAGTGAAAACATCAAAAAAAGGAGGGTTTTACTAAAAATGAAGAAAAGAAACTGGATGTACCGACTGAGCAGCAAATCCATGAGTGTGATGGCAGCACTGGCACTCATGGTGACAACCATGGCAACCAACCGTTCCTGCATGTGGTATTTCGGACAGGACAAGATGCCGGAAGATTCCAAAAAACTCAGAAGGTTTTAAATCATGACGAAATGGCTCAGCCACCGTATGGTTGAGCGGGGAATCATAAAAGAGGAGGAGCAGGAATTATACCAGTTTGGAATACGCAATGGTATGATCCTGCTTCTAAACGTTGTGACGGCACTGGTCATCGGTCTGCTCACAGAGCAACTGGCGGTTGTGGCAGTGTTTACCCTTTCTTTTATGGTTCTTCGCAGCTATACCGGTGGATATCACTCAGACAGCAGGATTTTCTGTTATCTTGGTTCCAATCTGGTGCTGCTGGTTCCGGTTTATACACAGGCTGTGTTTTACAAGACATCGCTGGCAAGGCTGCTGGCAGTATTGCTGGTGTCCGCAGGGATCATTTTTTTACTCAGCCCCATGCACAGCAAGAACCGGAAACTGGATAAAGAGGAACAAAAGCATTTTGGCAGAAAAGCAAGGCTGATCGCAGTCTTGGAACTGGCTGTGCTTGGCATTTTGTGGTATGCAGGCCAGATACCGTATGCTTACGCTGTTTATACGGGCATCTGCATCACGGCACTGTTCATGATCGTAGGAAAAGCACAGCTATGGATACAGTCGCATACCGAAAATGGATAGTCCTTTCCGAACAAACGGAAGGGACTTTTTTTCTGGAAAACAGGAGGGATGACAATCCAAGACGGTAACTTATTACAGGTACCGTAAGACTTATTACACTTATATTGAAGCGCACTTTCTTTCCAAGTATAGTACCGCAAAAAGGCTTAGGAGAAGAAAGGCGTGGCATGTTTTGGGGAATTCATGCCGCACCGGATTGCAGGGGGCGGCAGAAAGGGAAAAGTTCATAAGGATAACATCCGGGTGCAGTTTTGCATGCTTTATTTTGCATGGGAACAGCACCTTTTTTTATTGTCTTTTTCCAGTAAAGCAGAACCCAGAGGTCCGCCAGATGTCCTTCATTTCAAAAAAATTACGAAATGGAGGACATTTGAATGTCAGAATGGATCAGGATCAGAGTCAAGGATTTTTATAAAGATGCAGTTGGTGAGCTGGAATACACCTATGTGACCAGAGAAGTCTACGAGGCACTTGCCGATACGTTCCGCAAAGAAGCCCACGCACAGGAAATGCGGGATATCAGACATACGACCAAGGACGGATATACAGAAGGAGAAACGGAAGAGCTGGTGGAGCTGACCGGGGAATCGGTAGAGGATACGGTCATCCGGCAGATGGAAATAGAAACCCTGCAGAAAGCAATGCAGTCACTCACCCCAGTGCAGAGAGAGCGGCTGCATTTTTATTTTTTTGAGGGCATGACATACCGGCAGATTGCAGCGAAAGAAGGGGTCGGAGAGAAGAACATCCGGGAGAGCATAAACGGTGCGGTAAAGAAAATAAAAAAATATTTTGATTAATACCCCCTCAAAACGTGTTTTTCTGTGAGTACCTTATGAGAGGAACTTTTTCTGGACAGATGGTCTCTTCCGGGAATCCTCTCATGTCTCGTGTGTGGATACGACACAGGCAGACAAAACGCACATTGAAAAATGCCGGAGAGGAATGCAGGGCTCCGAGCGCAGGATGGAATCACGCCATATCCTGCCAGCCATATCCAGCAGTTCAGATACGTTAGCCGTTTCATGAGCCGTAACCGGGGCGCAGTGACACTCCTGCAGCAATCGGGCAGATGTTCTTTCTGCCAGCCATGCTGTGAAAAAGATCGCATCTAAGGAGCCGAGCGGGAAAGCCGGGGTACAGCCTGTCTGTGGTGGACAGGCGCGAAGAGGGGAATGGTCTATAATGATACACCTTGAGATTAGCCAGCACGCAGTGGTGGAGGTGAGATACCTGTGATGTCTGCCTGTCCGAGTGGCAGGGACCAAAGACAGTCTGGACTGACTGCCCATGAAATGCCGGCTTTGGGATTTTTTCTTCTCTGTTTTGGCGGCGTTTTGGTTCCGGGGAGTAGTGACGAATAGGGACAGACACTTTTTATTTATGAAGTGAAGGATTATGGCAGTAAGACTTAATTACAGAAACCATGCGGCGGAGGGGAACTTCCGCCGTATTCTTGTGGAGTTAAGAAAAGCTGAAAAATGGGGAATGGAGGAAAACAGGAGATGAAGAAAGAAGATACCGAAATGATGTTAAGGATTTTTGAAACGGAGAGGGCAGGATATGCCTATCTTTATCCGAGTGATGGAGGGGAGCGGAAAGAGGACTATATCTCGACCACGGCAGAAAATATCGCAAATTATATCGGCAGCCACATGTTTGAAGCCGAAAAGATCGTCATCACAGATATGTGTGACAGGCTGATATTAGATACCTGCGGCTATTTTATCAATAGCTGTCCCAATCAGGAATTCTGTAAGGAAATCCATCCGTTCTTAATCCCGATCCAGATGGGAGAAAAGGGCGCAGGAGAGGTGCTTTCAGTCAGCAGGGATGTATCGGAACAGTATTTCCGGGAAGAAGATGAGGCTGCAACCATGGCTGAAATCGGGATGATGTAAAGGTGTTTCTTCTGGGCAAAAGTGTTTGGCTTGTGAGAATGAATTTAACGTTCTTAAATTGCGGGAGGAAAAAGGGAAAAGATGATGGAAGGCGGAGCGAATGAGGTGCGGTATAAGATTGCCGAATTTCTCTTAAAAAGGATGCATGAAGATAAGCTGTTAACCGAGGAGGAATGGGAAAAAATCCGGGTTTTGAATGTCAAGACTTTCTCCCCGGAATTAGCAAAAGTATATCTGTAATAACACTGGATATATAAAGGACTATGTGGTAGTGTATGTTGCTGACAGGGAGTGCAAACCCTTGAAAATACTGGGAAAGGAGAAAAAAGCATGGCAAAAAAAGTGACTGTCATAAAGGCAGCAAAAGCGCAGAAACATACACAGGAAGAACGCAGGCTGAAAGTGTGCGGATATGCCAGGGTCAGTACCGGCAGTCAGGCACAGGCAACTTCCTATACTGCACAAGTCGAGTACTATACAGAAAAAATCGAGAGCAACCCCCTGTGGGAGTTTGCAGGGGTGTATGCGGATGAAGGAATCAGCGGAACAAACGTAAAGCACAGGGATGAGTTCCAGATGATGATTTCAGACTGTGAGGATGGGAACATCGACCTGATCCTTACGAAATCCATCACAAGATTTGCAAGAAATACGGTGGAATGCATCCAGACCATCCGAAAGCTGAAGGAGATTGGCGTTGGAATCTACTTTGAAAAAGAGAATATCAACACGCTGTCAGAAAAAAGCGAGCTGTTCATTACCATCCTGGCATCGGTGGCGCAGGGGGAATCAGAAAACATCTCAAGCAACAACCGATGGGCGATACAGAAACGCTTTCAGGATGGAACCTATATCATATCCACACCAGCGTATGGCTATGGAAAAGATGAGGATGGAAATTTAGTCATCATAGAATCCGAGGCAGAAACCGTAAGGTGGATTTATGAGTCTTACTTAAACGGCATGGGAGTGTATGTGATAGCAAAGGCACTGAATCAGAAAGGCATTCCAACGATCCGGGGTGCAGAAAAGTGGCAGGACGGGGTGATACAGGACATTCTGAAAAATCCCATTTATGAGGGAGATATGCTTCAGCAGAGGACATATACAGAAACAAGGTTCCCATTTGTCCGCAGGGTAAACAACGGACAGAGAAACCAGTATCTCATCAAAGACAGCCATCCGCCAATCGTCACACATGAGGAGGCAGAAGCGGTGCGGAACCTGATGGCATACCGGGTGGATGTACTGCACATGAACAAGAGTGACTACACCAAAAGATACCTGTTTTCCGGCAGAATCATCTGCGGAGAGTGCGGAAGAACCTTCCGGCGGCAGAAAATCTACATCGGGAAACCATATGAAAAAATCATCTGGACGTGCAGCGGACATGTGGAGGATAAAGAGAGCTGCTGCATGAAAGCCATCCGGGAGGATGTGCTGCACCGGGCTTTTACAGACATGTGGAACAAGCTGTACACCAATCAGGGAACGATATTAGAGCCGCTGTTAAAAGGGCTGACGGAACTTGTGGCAGCAAGGCAGGACAGTGAGGAAATCAGACAACTGGATAAGGAAATCAAAGATATAAGCGGGCAGAGCCAAATCCTAAATCAAGTCATGAGGAAAGGATATATGGACTCTGCTCTTTTTATGGAGAGCAGTAGCAAGCTTGGCTGGCAGCTGACGGAATGCAGAAGAAAAAAGACACTTTTGACCAGAAAGCTGCGGAGGACAAAAGAAATTGTACGGACCGAACAGCTTATCCAACTGATTGCAGAACAGGACGGATTAAGGGAGGAGTTTGACGAGCAACTGTTTAAAATGACAGCAGAGAAGATCGTGGTCTCCAAGGAACACGACATCACCTTCTGCCTGCACAACGGACTGAAACTGACGGAGAGGGGAGGCGGACAGGATGCAGTGGCACATGCCAATCGGCTATAAGGTTGTGGATGGAAAAATTACCATCTGTGAAGAGCAGAGAAAAATTGTGGAACAGATATTTACAGACTATGACAGCGGGGTGGCGGCAGGCAGGATCGCCCAGAACCTGAAAGGGAGAAACATATGCAATGCAAAAGGGAAAGTGTCCTGGACCCACGCATCCATCGGCAGGATACTGGAAAACCCAAGCTACCTTGGCACAGACTACTATCCGCAGCTCATAGGAGAGGAACTGTTTGAGAGAGTCCAGTGCAGACGGGAAAAGGTGAGGGCAGAGCTTGGAAGGGCAGACCACAGGCCCGGCAGGGATGAGAGAATCCTCTTCGGAGGTGTCATCTGGTGTGCAGAATGCGGGGCAGTATGCAGCCATATCCAGCCGAGCCACAAAAAAGAGCGTGGCGGCACTGCCAAGTGGAAGTGCAAGAGTTATGTGACTGGCAGAGCAAAAAACTGCAGGAACAGTTTTATTACAGACGGGCAGGCAAAGCAGGTGTGTGTGGAAGCCATCAATGCAGTGATACGAAACAAAGGCCTGCTCCGGGTACAAAGGCAGGAGGAAAAGGTCAGCCCGCAGTACCGGGTTCTGGAGCGGAACCTGCAGCGGATGAAAGAAGAACAGGAACGCACAGAAACAGACCTGATGAAATTGCTCTATGAAAGGGCAGAGGAACGCTACCGGACACTGGAGGTCAGGGATGGGGAGTTCCGGACAGAGGAGGTCAAAAACATCCTTGCAGGAAAAAAGGAACTGGAAACATTTGATGAAAATTTATATAGAAAAATAATTGCATGCATCTGGTTGCATGGCGGAAACATGGCAGAAGTGGAGTTTATCAATGGGAGCCGTGTCACAGCCGGATACAAGGATTAGGAGGGAGAGCAGATGGCAGAAACAGCAAAAAAGATCAGCATGATACCTGCCAAGGTGCAGTATGACCGGAATGTGAAACTGTCAGAGAAGAAAATGAAGGTCGCTGCCTACTGCCGTGTCAGTACGGAACTGGAAGAACAGGACAGCAGCTATGAAGCACAGGTGGAGTATTATACCAGCAAGATATCGGAAAACGAAAACTGGAAAAATGCCGGCATCTATGCGGATGACGGAAAGAGTGGAACAAACACCAAAAAGAGGGCAGACTTTAATGCCATGATACAGGATGCCCTTGCCGGAAAAATCGACATGATCCTTACAAAGTCGGTCAGCAGGTTTGCGAGGAACACGGTAGACTCGCTGGTGACCATCCGAAAACTGAAGGAAAAGAACGTGGCGGTGGTGTTCGAGAAAGAGGGAATCAATACACTGGAGGGAACCGGAGAAATCCTTATCACCATCTTGAGCAGTCTGGCGCAGGAGGAGAGCCGCAACATCAGCGAGAACATCCGCTGGGGAGTCGTGAGGAAATTTGAAAAAGGCAAGGTCATCGTGAACTGCACAAAGTTCATGGGATACACCAAAAACGAGGATGGGGATCTGGTCATCGTACCCGAAGAGGCAGAGATTGTAAAGCTGATCTTCCGCCTTTATCTGGAAGGCTACAGTACCGGGAAAATCGCAAAGCATCTGGAAGAGCAGGGAATCAAGACCGCCACAGGGCAGGACAAATGGCATTCCACGGTAATAGACAAAATGCTCCGCAATGAAAAATACATGGGAGATGCATTACTGCAGAAAACCTATACGGTGGATTTCATGACAAAAAAGAAAGTAAAGAACACCGGACTCGTACCGCAGTATTATGTGGAAGATGACCATGAGGCAATCATCCCGAAAGAGCTGTTTTACAGGGTACAGGAAGAGATGATGCGGAGGGCATCCTTATGCAAGGCGGCTGTCACCCGGAAGAAGAACCAGAAAAGCAGGTATTCCTCCACCTATGCACTGACCGGCATGCTGATCTGCGGAAAATGCGGGCAGGAGTACCGGAGAGTCACCTGGGCGAGAAACGGGAAAAAGAAAGTTGTCTGGAGATGCAGCAACCGATTGACTAACGGAGTGAAGAAATGCGGGGAATCCGAGACACTCGAAGAGAACGCATTAAACAGGGCGGTGATGGAAGCCATCCACAGGATCACAAGTGATGATATGGAATTTATGGAACACTTCCGGCAGAACATCATCCATGTCATCGGGAGCTATGGCACCGCAAAAGAGTCCGGGGAATACGAGGAAAAGATAAAAGAAAAACAGGAAGAGATGGTGGCACTGATTGCAGAGAATGCAAAGACCGGTTCCTACACACCGGAGTTTGATGAACGCTACCGAATCATAGCAGAAGAAATCAATGCCTTAAAAGAGGCACAGAAAACAGCCAGAAACGAGAAACGGATGGCTGACAGTTATGAACAGAGAATCCAAGATATCGACCATTACTTAAGCACAAGCACCTGCCAGATACCGGAGTTCGACAATGACCTTGTGAGACGGCTGATCTCCACCATCAAAGTGGAATCCAGCGAGAAGCTGCTGATACAGTTCCAGTCAGGCATAGTCATGGAACAGGAGATTCGATATGAGTAAGGCTGCGGCAGGAATGGCAGCAAGTAAATAGGAAACGTTGTTCCTGCCAGTTTATGGTAAGAATAAAATGCCCGATGATCCGGGCGTTTTATTGTTGGCATAAAAATAGGAAACAAATGCAGAACAATAGGAACAGAAAAGTGTGCAATAGGGAAATAAACGGAAGAACGATTATAGAAAGAAACACAAGATTGTGTGACAGGAGAGGAGGAGAAAAGCGTATGAATTATGAGCAACTGATAGAAGAACTGAGGGAGGAAATGTTACAGCTTGTAAACACGAAATGTGATGCACTGCTCCAGATGCACCGGAGTGGAGAACAGCATACAAATGTGAAAGATACGATCCGGGAAAGCTGCCTTATCACAGTATCCCCGGCAGAACTGAAAGGGAAAAGACCGCTGGCAGTCCAGTTCGCACCGGGAGAATGGATAGAGACACCTACATGGAGAAAGGTGGCACAAAGGATTTTGCAGACCTGTAATGAACAGCCGGATATCCATGAGCGGTTTATGGAAATGTGTGGAAAAGTAGCCGGACGCTGGAGGACGATCCTTGGCAGTTCACCGGAAGAAATGGATGTACCGATAAAGGTGGATGAGGAACTTTATTTTGAGGGAAAATTTGACACCGAAGCGATGTTAAACATGTTAGAGAAAAAAGTGCTGGAACCGACAGGGGTTGATTACAGCAGCATTAAAATCCGGTATATGGCAAAAGGGCAGGAGCAAGCAAAAAACATAGAGCATGTACCAGAGCAGGATGCTTTGGAGCATGAGGAGCAGGAACAACATGCAACGGTGCAGACAATGTAAAAAATGGATGGAATCAAGACTCCGAGTCTATGACAGGTTTGGAGTTTTTCTTATGTTCCTTTTCAAATGTAAAAATTGATTGTATAAAAGAAATGGGTAAGTTATAATATAGGTGTGGTCAGATGCCTTTTTGGGGATGACTATATCTGTTACAAAAAGGAGGAAGGCCAGTGAATACAGAATTAAAAAATGCAGTGAAAGCAACAGACAAGGATGCACAGTATGATACGAGTGCAAAGCGTCTGTTAGGGCAGAAGAGCATACTGGCACATATACTGGTAAAAACAGTTGATGAGTTTAAGGGCATGAATCCCAAGGATGTGGTCAACTGCATTGAGGGAACACCACATATCAGTACGGTACCGGTAGAGCCTGGACTCACAAATGCAGCCAGCGAAAAAAATGGTGAGAGGCTGGTCGGTTTCAACACAGAAAATGAAGAAATTAATGAAGGTCTGGTAAGATTTGATATCGTTTTCTATGTGCGCATGAAAGATGGATTGTCACAGATCATCATCAATGTGGAAGCACAGAAAGACGAGCCGAAGGGATACGAAATCTTAAACAGGGCAATCTTTTATGTAAGCAGACTGATCTCATCACAAAAAGAACGTGATTTTGAGAACTCCAGCTACAATGACATTAAGCGTGTATATTCGATCTGGGTATGTATGAACATGGAAGAGAGCAGCATGAGCCATGTGCATCTCACCAAGGAAGATTTGATCGGTTCCTATGAATGGAAGGGAAATCTTGACCTGCTGAATATCATCATGCTTGGACTGGCAAAGAATCTGCCGGAACATGATGAGACGTATGAACTGCACCGTCTGCTGGGAGCATTGTTATCCAAGGAACTTACAATAGATGAAAAACTAAACATAATTGGAAATGAATACGATATTCCTATTGAGGAGAACTTCAGGAAGGATGTGAGCGTTATGTGTAACTTGAGTCAGGGAATAAAAGAAGATGGTATTGCGATTGGAGAGGCAATAAAAGAAGAAAAAATTATTCTTAATATGCATAACAATGGTTTTACTGTAGAGCAGATTGCTATGGCTACAGATAAAAACGTAGAAGAAGTGAAAGCGATTATTGCAGGGAAGGAACCTGCGCTTGCATAAAGTTATGTAAGAAAAAGAGAGCCTTTGAGTTTAAATAACTTGGAGGCTCCTGTTATATGAAGATTTGGGAAATAATAGATACAGTTAAATTATCTGATGAAAAAATGGGTATATGTGGAAATACAGATGGAGAGTGAATGTGTAAATGAATGAAAAACAATTCTTAAAGACAATGATAGAAACTATAAAATATGATGAAGATATTCAGAACAAAGATGATTTGTTGGGGATTTTAAGATATTCTATAGTTACATTTAGAAAAACCGGTGCATATACCCATGTATCGAATCAGAGGCAGGAATATATGGATTTAAGAGTGCCAATTCCAATGCTGAAAAAAGCAAAGGAATATAAAGATGTTTTTTTTGACTTAGCCAATGATATTTATATTCCAGATGATGACTATGATTTGTATGGAGTTGAGATTAAACCTAAATTGGTAGAGTTGGAAGATGATGGACAAAATGAACATGATGTAGCATTTGATGGAATCAAAGATGTAATTATTCAAGGCATTCGGAATGCAAAGTATACAATCTGGGTAGCGGTTGCGTGGTTTTCTGACCGAGATATCTTTCAGGAATTACTTGCAAAGAAAAAGCAGGGCATAAGTATTAGAATTATTACATCAAATGAAAAATCTAATATGACGTTGATGAGTGAATTGGAAAGTAATTTTGAGGTGGTAAAAGTGCCACTTAAAGGAGCATATTTGTCCAATCGGCTGCATGATAAATTTTGCATTATAGATTTTGAATTTGTAATGCATGGTTCATATAATTGGAGCAAAGCAGCACAGTATAATGATGAAACATTGGCAACTGCTTTGGATAGAGATTTTGTAAAGAAATTTGCGGATGAATTTATGAGACTGTACAATAATCATAATGAGTAGTTTGCTAAAAGCTTTAATTGTATAAATGGCTGGGATCAAGCCTCCAAGTTTGCAACAGATTTGGAGGTTTTCTTCTGTCCATTTGCGAGGAAGGGAAATTCCAAAACATAATCATCTGTGATACAATATATAAAAAATTGAAGTGAAAGTTAAACGATGTAGATGATATACTAGGGTGAGGAGGATTAAGCTATGGCAGAGAGAATTAGAAAACTTACTAATTCAGAAGTTGAGGTTTTGGCGCGTATAATTGCAGATACCATGACGGGAAGTCAGATGAATGAAATTTTTCAGGAATGTGGAGTTCAGGATGCCAGTAATGAAAGTACAAAATGGAAGAGAATTTATTATACATTTTTAGCAAGACAAGAACAGGATGGAGCATCGAATTCATTTCTTAATTTTATAAAAAAGAGTCTGAAACCGGTAAGGTTTATCAGTGGCCAGAATGGTAATTATGATGAGATTTTATTAGAAATTAACAAACCGTTAATGTTAATTGGACTTCAGATGACAAACGAAGGAAAATTGTTAAAGGTTCAGGCAGCAACTACAATTTCAGAAGTTGAAAGAAGAACCAGAAATCTGGTGAGTGAATTACAAAAAAGACATATTCATCAGGATGTAATAAAGTGTTGCAAAGAGGAATATTTACAAGAAAATTATTTTCATGCAGTTTTTGAGGCGGCTAAGAGTTTGTCTGAGAAGGTAAGAGAAAAAACAGGAATGCAGGAGGATGGTTCAAATTTATTTAATAATGCTTTTGCAGTTAATAATCCTCGATTAGCAATAAATTCATTACAGACACCTTCGGAAAAAATGCTCAAAACGGTCTAAAAGAAATGTTAAATGGGGTTACGCATATGGTAAGGAATGTAACAGCACATGAGTTGAAAATAAAATGGATTGTAAATGAGCAGGATGCAATTGATATATTAACTACAATTTCTTTTTTACATAAACAGTTAGATGAGAGTTTTGTTGTTCCGCAACATATAGCATAGATTTCTTTGAAAAAGAGTAAATGGTCGGAATCAAGCCTCCAAGTCCACAACAGATTTGGAGGTTTTCTTCTGCCCATTTGAGAGGAAAGTGATTTCCAAAACAAAATGATCTGTGATACAATATATGAAAGAAATTTTGGAAGTATTGGATCATAGAGAAAGAGCAGAGTCAATCGTAAGCTAATCTGGCTTACATCTAAAATACAATGCAATCTTTTTCTATGCGGGGGCAGGAGAGAGTGCATCATGTCAATTTTTTGCAGCCTCATCAGAGAGGAGTGCAACACTTTTCACTCCCAGAGTACAGTGAAAACTCTGGAAAGTGCATCTCAATTACCCTATCGACACATGTTGAGACGGTTGTCTTACTTTCCAAGGGCGCTAAAGGTCCGGTGGACCTTTGCTCAGCGCGGACCGAAGTGGAACGGAGACTGGTCGACAGCAGAAAAGTGAAGGTGGACTTCTCTCTGGAGGATATGGATCTATCTGAATTCAAAGGAAAAGCAACTTATGAGCAGATAAAGGCATATGTATTGGAACAGACAGGACTTAAGGTTTCATCACTGTATATCGCACAGATTAAGAAGAAGTGTGGACTGGATGTCGGTGAGAACTTCAATCTGGCTAAATCAGAGAATGCGAGACAGCCACAGTGTACATCAGAGAAGGAAGATGCGATTATGCAGGCATTTAGGCATTTTGGAATCATATAGATTGTGGATAAGCAGCATCGTTTGTTAAAAATATAGTAAAGTATGGGAAAAAGGACATTTCGGAACTGTAGATTTTACAGGTCAGGGGATGTCCTTTTTGCAGATATGGAAGTGTTTAAAGGACAATGTAATGATACTGAGGTATTAAGACTTATATGAATGATATCTATCTTATCTAATCAGATGATATGGATTGAAGAGATTGTGATACAAATTGAAAAATTCAAGTTTTCGAGATATGCTTTCCTTATATCTGTTGGCAAAATAATGGAGGGATGACATAGCGGTCAGTTATAAAAAATTATTCCATTTACTGATAGAAAAAATATGACGAATGCACGGTTGCAGCAGGAGGCTGGTTTCTCAGCAAATATCATCACACGGCTGAAACGTAATTGGTATATTTCACTCGAAAGCGTAGAGAGTATATGCCGTGTTCTGAACTGTGGCGTTGACGATATTCTGGAATTTGTACCAGAGGATAACGGAGGAAAAGAGAATGGTTGATACAAAAAAAGAACAGGAACGTGATGAACTGCACCGTGCAATATGGGCGATTGCAGATGAACAGCGTGAAGCAGTCGATGGTTGGGACTTTAAAAATTATGTTCTTGGCACAATGTTCTATCGTTATATTTCCGAAAATCTGTGTAATTACATAAACAGCGGTGAGATTGATGCGGGCAACACCGATTTTGACTTTGCAAAAATGCCGGATGAGGATGCAGAAGAAGCAAAAGAAGGACTGGTAGAGGAAAAAGGATTTTTTATCCTTCCGAGCGAACTTTTCTGTAATGTCCGTGCCAGTGCTGCGAATGATGAAAACTTAAATGAAACACTGGAGCGTGTGTTCCGTCATATCGAGGAATCAGCGAAAGGCAGTGAGGCAGAGAGCGACTTTGCTGGACTGTTCGATGATTATGATGTAAACAGCAATAAACTGGGCTCTACAGTTGTAAAGCGTAATGAAAAACTTGTAAAACTGCTGAATGGCGTAGGCGAAATGAATCTGGGAGATGTGAAAGATCATTCCATTGATGCCTTTGGGGATGCGTATGAGTATCTTATGACTATGTATGCATCGAATGCCGGAAAATCTGGTGGAGAGTTCTTTACTCCGGCAGATGTATCCGAACTGCTCACACGCCTTGGAACTGTAGGAAAAACGGAAATCAATAAAGTATATGATGAGGCAGTTGCGTGATTGATACGGACTGCATAACGATACATAAGGGCAGCAGCAAACAAATCCTTTAGAACAAAGGGATTTCTGACACCAAGGGGTGTGCAGAGGTCTTATTTTTTTGCCCGAGAGTTGAACTGGCAGGGATTGGTAGAACCCGCGAATGGGCGCAGAATGTTAAAAATGCACACCTTCATAACGATTTATATATTCCGTAACGATGAACGGGATATTTCGTTATGCGGGTGTGCATTGTTTTTTTATGAAATTTTAGAGCTTGTCCATAATATCCAGCAGGTGCTGATAGCTGTTTACTTCATGGTAAATGACATCAGCAGAAGAAAGATTACTGAATAGTTTTTTGGCACAAGCAATTTTGGCCTGTTCAATAGGCTTTAGATTCAATGAATCCATTGTACCCTTGGTTTCAGCAATAAAGAAGATATGCTTGACCGTTCCTTTATTGAAAGCAATCGCCCAGTCAGGAGAGTAGTTGCCGACAGGGGTTGGAATGGAGAATCCCTTCGGCAGTTTCGCATAGACGCAGACCTCATCGGCTAAATCCATGCTCTCAGCAAACTGACGTTCAATACTCTGACCGTCTTTCGCGTAGCCGTCAGCAAAAACATAATCCTGTACGTTTTTCTTTGCATGATATGCCTTGGAAAAATCCGTATTCTTTTCAGATGTAAAGATGGAGCTGTCATAGGTTCCATCGGTCTGATTATAGGTGATTTGCTCTACAATCATGGTTGCTTTCTGCTCGTTAATCAGCCGGATGGCCTTTGTGATAAATTCCTCCGGGTTGTTTTTGAACATAGCAAAGGTGTATGGCCGGATACCTGCCAGAATCTTTGCAGCAGAACGGCGCGTTAATTTTGCGCCTTCCGCAATCTTGCCGACCAGATCATATTTTACGGCGCTGCCTTCTGCACGCTCCAGGGTATACGTCTTACTTTTTTCTGCTATGAAGCTGGCTCCGTTTTTCAGTGCATCGGAATTCATATCATCCTGTTGCTGGCCGGTAGTAACGGTATACTGTAGCTTTGCCACGAACATCTTATCATCAATATGCGCGATTGCCTTTCGAATCAGTTCATCACTGTCAAATTCTACGGTATAAGCATATTTGTGGTTAATATAATTCCAAAGCGTCTGGAACTCCTTCTTGTAGAAGTTATCATTCAGTGCATTCTCTTGAATCTTCGTCTCATGGCCATCGGAGATCATATCATCGAGAGCGTGCTCATCAAAGATGCTCTGAATGAGGGCGTGTACACCATTAGTGATTTCCTTACAGCTTTCAGGGACGGGTGCAAGAGCATCGTTTGCGAGGTCTGCACGATACTTGTCGGTTACGTGATCATCTTCATCGATATAGTCGTTTTTGATCAGATAACGATAAATGTCGCGGCCTTGCTTATCAGATACCGTGACGTCGCTGCCACCGATATTGAGCGTTTTACCGATGAAGTATTCTGCGGTAGCCTTGGTTGGACGATCG
>OHOQ01000235.1_pt1 | contig 30469 bp, 24 predicted proteins | sample 1569881 | NCBI WGS metagenome assembly OHOQ01 (sample SAMEA3879596, study PRJEB24766) | human gut metagenome | biome: human-associated habitat; feature: feces | place: USA | collected 1985/1987 | reverse complement strand
GAGATACTGTACTTGAACAATATCTCGCAAAAATGGGCTTTTTAAGGGACGACTACATACTCTCTTGCCCCTGTATATATAATGAGTTATTTTCCCAAAGACTTGAACATCTTGGTGATACACTTTTTCTTCTGCTCCATGTTCGGGTGAACATAGAGATTAAGGGTTGTTGTAATAATAGCATGACCGAGCAGTACGCTTACGGTCTTGTAGTCGCAGTTGCTTTCAATGCAGCGTGTGGCAAAGCTGTGGCGGAGTCCGTGGTATTTCAGCCGAGGAATGTCAAGGCGTTTCATCAGCCGATGATAGTAGTTGCGGTAGGTGCGTGGCTCTGTCGGTTTCTCCTCGTTGGTCAGTACATAGAAGTCTGTGTTTACCACCTTTATCAGAGGTTTTACCATAGCCAGAAGTTCTTTGTTCATCGGTATCTCACGGCATGAGTTCTTGGTCTTTGGTGTGTTGATGACCAACTCTGTGTGCTTGCGTTCACCCTCCACAATGTAGATGCGCTCAATGGTACGATTCACAGTTATTGTGCCGTTGTCGGTGTTGATGTCCGACCATTTCAAACCACAAATCTCTCCGATACGCAAACCTGTAGTCAGACTGATGTAGATGCCGAGGTTGCGGAATGTGAAGTTCTGTTTGATGAAATCGAGGATCTTTTTATGGTGTGCCACCGTCAGCACCTCAATTTCCTTGTTGGGCTCTGTTGTAGGGTACTTGATGTCCCACTCGCAATAGCTCATCCACTCGTTCTTTACTCCGAACTTCATCACCATTTTCAAGACAATAAGGATATCCTTCACCGTCTTAATGCTTAGACCGCCATTCAGTTTCTGCAAAACGAACTCCTGCACAAGTTTCTCACTCAGAGCCTCACAATCGCCAAATAATGGCAGAATGTGGTTCTCCAAAACTAACACATAAGCAGCGTATGTGGACTGCTTAACGTAGCGTTGCTTGTCAATTTTCCAAGCCAACGCAATTTCTCTAATTGTTTTTGTTGTCATTGTAATCCTTAATTTTGAAGGTGTACATATATAATTAGAGAAAATAGACCTCTGATGTCCCAAATCTCAGATTTAAGGAGTTTCAGGGGGAGTGGGAAGAGGAGCGTTTATCTGACATTGCAGACCTTTATAAAGGTACTGGCATATCCAAAGATCAATTATCCGATGAGGGCGAACCTTGTATCTTATATGGTGAGCTTTATACAAAGTACAAATCAGAAACGATAGAAAAAGTTATTAGCAAAACAAACATCGAAAATACAAAATTGGTAAGAAGCAAGGCTAATGACGTAATAATTCCTTGCTCTGGTGAAACTGCAGAGGATATAGCAACCGCTCGTTGTGTCCTCAATGATAATATTCTTCTAGGTGGAGACTTAAACATTATACGTCTGCGTGGATATGATGGCATATTTATGAGTTATCAGTTGAATGGCAAACGCAAGTATGACATTGCTAAGGTTGCACAAGGTGTGTCTGTAGTGCATCTTTATGGTGAACATTTGAAAGGAGTTAAGACCGTCAATCCTTGTTTGGAGGAGCAGAAGAAAATTGCGAGTTTATTAGCTTTGCTTGATGAGCGCATTGCAACCCAAAACAAAATCATTGACAAGTTGCAGTCCTTAATCAAGGGAATTAATCAGAATGTATTCACAGATGATGGCTTTAATTACATGCTAAAAGAACTCTGTGAAATAAGAAGTGGTTATTCTGGTAATCAACTTGCATCAAAGAATGGGTTAAAGGTTTCTCGTATAGAAACAATTTCTGGGCATAAAGTAAATATTGAACGTGTGGGATATGTTGCCCCATTTGCTTCTTCAGAGAATTACAAATTGCAAATTGGAGACATATTGTTTAGCAATATTAATAGTGTTGAATACATTGGGAATACGGCTTTTATCGAAAAAGATTATGGCTTGTATCATGGCATGAACTTACTAAGACTTATGCCTAATAAGAATATTGTTACACCTCTTTATTTATATTTGTTATTGAATATAAACAAGATGCAAAATCACTTCAAGACAATCTGTAACAAAGCAGTATCACAAGCAAGCATTAACCAAACAGAATTGGGAAAGACTGTAGTTAAGATTCCAAGCATAAAGGCACAGAAACAAATATGTGAGTTATATCAATCTTTATATAATAAATTAGAGACTGAGGATAATGCTATTTCGCTTCTTCAGAAACAGAAGGAATACTTGCTTCGCCAGATGTTCATATAAACATCTGGCGGAGCAGATACTGCTTTTGATTTAGTAGTTTGTATAAAATACTTTTTTCGACATTACACTTCTGCTCCATAGAAGAAAGACATGAAGATACACTATGTTGTGTTTTCGTCGGTGGAATAATAACTTTAAGCTTTTGAAACGTGTCAAGTCTTAATGAAGGCACTGTTGAGCCCACAGCATTTTTGACGAAATAAGAATTTCGCGTCTTTAGATAAAAATATAGGAAACGAGCATTTATAATTTCGTTGAAGTCAAAAATGGCATAACATCTTTGATGTAAAGCGAATTTCCCTTTGAAATATCGTGGCATAAATTCAGTTCCTTCACCTGGATATATAATAGCTTCTTTGTCAAACAAGAATGTATGCAAATATTTTATATCCTCAGACCTATCAAAGAAAGGATACAAACCATCCTTTGATTGTGTAACAGCATCTTGCACATTACTATTTCCATTAGTAATTGTAACAATATCACCCATTCTATATTCAATTCCTTGTATGGATGCAAAAATTCTATTACTAATTCCCTTGATTAAGGATTTTGAAGTTCGTAGGTCTGCGATTATTGAAAATGTATTTGATGATAAACATTCAGAAAGACTACAATTGGATAATGTTGGATCATATATTCGTGGATTAACTTATAGCAGTAACGATGTTGTTGAACATGGTGGCACACTTGTTATGCGCTCAAACAATATTGTTAATGGAAGTTTGCTTGATTACAATAACAATGTTGTATTCGTTAATAAGAAAATGTCAGCAGAACAGCAATTACAAAATGGAGATATTGTTATCTGTATGGCAAACGGAAGTTCTTCTTTGGTTGGCAAATCTTCTTTCTATGACGGCAATTGTCATTCACCTATAACCGTTGGGGCATTTTGCGGTATATACCGTTCTAAAGAACCAATTGTAAAATGGTTGTTTCAAACAAACAAATACCGTAGATATATTTGGAACTCTTTGCAAGGTGGTAATGGTGCAATTGCAAATTTGAACGGAGAAGATATACTAAACATGTCATTTTCAATCCCTAATGCCCCCATCAAGGACACTTGTGTAAAGATGCTAACATCGGTGGATTCTGCTCTTGAAAACAATATGTCGCTCTGTGCATTATATACTTTACAGAAGCAGCACCTGCTCCGCCAAATGTTTATATAAACATCTGGCGAAGCAGATACTGCTTTTGCTTGTTCAATAGTTCTAATAAATCTGTTTCCGTTTTTATCTTCTGCCCCAATGTGAATAGGCGCTTTCCTATTCGTTCCTGCATTTCAAGAGAGGGAAGAGAAAAAGGTATATTACATAGTCCTTCAAAAGACAAGCATTGTCTAACACTTCCCTCCAATCTCTTTTGTATTTCACAATAGAAATGATTCGATTCAAAAAAGAAATCAATGTATTCAGGTGCTACGTTTTCTTGGGTTCGGAAGCAAATATACATAGGACTAACGATGCCTTTTTCAAAAGTTGTCAGGCGAGCAATAGAACCAACGTTTATTCGTGCAGGATTAAAGGCAAAGTCGTTCTTTTCTACGATTTTGTAGTTAGAAGTATCTTCGCTTGCAACATTCCTATTTTCAAATTGATCACTCTGCTTTATGAACCCTTGACGATTGCTAACCGACAAGACGTTTTGAATCGCATTGTTTTTATTACGCTTAGAAATCTGCTCAATGACATTGCCTATATGCGAAGTGGTTTTAGTATTAGGCGTATATTCAATTTCAATAATCGCAGACTTTAGCTTCTTCAAATCCTCAATGATTTTGTTTTGGGTTGCAATGCGCTCATCAATAAGATTGAGCAACTTTGCTATTTTCTTTTGTTCTTCTATTTTTGGAATAGACATTCTAATCCTTGCGAAATTAGGATAGAATAAATACACTCTTACACCACCTTCACCATTAACATTATAATAGTAATTCATTTTGGGTGTTTTAAGAAGTTGCATAAGCCATTCGTTGTTCACCTCTTTGGTAGTCTTAAAACAAACATACAAAGAACTTATCATGCAAGGCTTTTCACCTGTATACATGGCTATTGAGCCAACATTTATTCTTGCTGGATTATAGGCAAAATCATTTGTGTGTATTATTTTATATGCTTTAATGTCTTCACCGACCATATCTCTGCCTTCAAATTGTTCAGATTGAGGGACAAATCCCCTATCATTAGTTACAGAAAACATTGGATATTGTATCTTATCCTTATTTCTTAAATTAAAATTTTCTGTAATGTCCCCTAAAATACATTTCTTCCATTCCCCCTTAAACTCCGGGAATCTGAGATTTGGGACATTGAGTTTCTTATGTTCGTTATTTATTGTCGTTGTCATTTTTAATCCTTAATTTTAGTTTGACCATCACATTACAACCTCATTCTTTGATATCCTTTATATCAGAAAGCGTTGCTTCTATATCCTCAATAGTAGGCAACTGGCTTTGTATATTCTCAGGCATGAGCTTCGAGAGTTGATATTCAGAGATACCAATTGGTTGATTTGTAGATTCAAGGGCATATTGCGCCATCACGTTGTTCTTCGTTTTGCAAATAAGCAAACCTATGGTAGGATTGTCAGTTGGCTTCTTCTTGATATGATTGATAGCACTCACATACATACCTAATTGTCCCAAGTGCTCACCTTTGAACTTTGTCACTTTCAGTTCCACAACCACATAGCAGCGCAACTCCAAGTGATAGAAAAGCAAGTCAGGATATACAGTGTCTTCACCTACTTGTAGTGGCACTTGACTCCCGACAAAAGCAAATCCAGTGCCCAGTTCAAGCAAGAATCGAGTGACGTTTTGGGTAAGTCCCTGTTCCAACTCACGCTCTCGGTATTCACCATCAAGTGTGAGGAAGTCGAAATTATAAGGGTCTTTCAATGTTTGAGCAGCCAATTCGCTTTGAGGATTAGCCAGCAGTCTTGTGAAATTATTCACAGCCTTTCCCTGTCGCTCATACAGATTGGTATCAAGGAAATTTAGAAGTACCGCACGGCTCCAACCATTTTCAACAGTCTTTTTCAAGTAGAACACGGCACGGTCAACATCCTTGCATTGCGATATGATATACAGATGATGCCCCCAAGGAACGGAAAAGAAAACCTCCTCGCTGATTTGGGCAACAGGTTGTTGTTCTTTATCATCGCCTAATTGTGCAACAACTTGTTGCACAATTGTATTTCGTTGATTATAAAAGAGATACCATTGCCTAATGTATTGCAGATTCCTGTGAGACAAGCCTTTCATATTTGGGAACTCAGCCATAAGTTCACGGCTCAGTTCTTTAAGCCATCCATCGCCCCAAGACGCAGATTTCTGCTTCTTGCAAATGTCTGCGCCCATATGCCAATAAAGGCGGAGCAATTCGGTGTTCACCTTAATTGCCGCCTTGATTTGCGCGCTGCGTATATCATGCTTCAATTGCGACACCCAACTCTTGAAGTCGCTGTTGCTTGCCAAGGTCATATTTTCTGCCATATTCTATACTTTTTCAAATCTGCCACAACTTGTGGCAAAATTATTCTACCAATCCCAACTCTTTCAGATAGCCCTCAATCTCCTTGTCAAGGTCAGCACGTTTGGCTTCCAGCTCCTTGATTTCTTTCATGACAGCATGGATGTCGATAGGTTCTTCTTCTTCGAAAGTATCAACGTAACGAGGAATGTTGAGATTGTAGTCGTTTTCAGCCACTTCTTGCAGTGTGGCAAGATGGCTGTACTTTTCTATCTCCTTGCGCTCACGATAGGTATCAACAATCTTCTTGATATGTTGTGGACGGAGCTTGTTCTGGGTCTTGACCTTTTCAAACTCCTTGCTGGCATCAATGAACAGAATGTTGTCATCCTCCTTACGGCATTTCTTGAACACCAAGATACAGGTTGGAATGCTCGTGCCATAGAAGATGTTGGCAGGCAGACCGATGATGGCATCCACATAGTTCTTTTTCTCAATGAGGAAACGGCGGATAACGCCCTCGGCATTACCACGGAACAACACGCCATGAGGAGCGACACAAGCCATGGTGCCACCTTCATTGAGGTGGTAAATCATGTGGAGAATAAAGGCATAGTCGGCTGTCTTGCGTGGTGCCAAACGTCCTGCCTTGCTGAAACGATCATCGTTGTTGAACTTATCGGCAGCACTCCATTCGGCTGAGAAAGGAGGATTTGCTACCACAGCGTCAAACTGTGTATCGCCAAAAGCATCCGCTTCAAGTGTGTCACCATTCTCAATGCGGAAATTGCTGAACTTAATACCATGCAGAAGCATGTTCATGCGAGCCAAGTTGTAGGTCGTGGGGTTTTTCTCCTGTCCGAAAATCTCGTTTGCATGACCTATGCTTGCTGCACGGAGCAACAGCGAACCACTACCACAAGTAGGGTCATAGACATTGCGCAGACGAGCGTGACCGATGGTTACGATTTCTGCCAAGATACGGCTTACTTCCTGAGGAGTGTAGAACTCACCAGCTTTCTTGCCAGCACCAGCGGCAAATTGGCTAATCATATACTCATAGGCATCACCTAGAATATCTATCTCTTGCGATGCTTCTACACCAAAGTCAATATCATCAAGTGCAAGAAGAACATTGCTGACCAAAGAATTCTTGTCATCGGCGGTCTTGCCCAACTTGGGTGAAGCAAGGTCAATGTCAGAGAATAGACCTCCAAAGTCTTCTTCGCTGTCCTGTCCGAGGGTACTGTCCTCAATACGCTTCAATGAGCGTTCGAGCATCGGCAGAATGTTCTCCTTTCTCTTAATGCTCTCGATGACAGACGAGAACAGGAAGTTTGGTTCAATGAAGTAGCCGATGTTTTCCAGACATTCAGTCTTTACCTCTTCCTGCAACGCCTCTACGTCTTCGTCCTTCTCCATAGCCCACAACTCCTTGAACGTCACCTCGTCGTCGACCAATGCGTCGTTGGCGTGTTTCTCTATCTTCTCCGACAAATACTTGTAGAAGATAAAGCCAAGGGTGAAATACATGAAGTCACTTGCCGACATATTACCACGCAGTTTGTTTGCGACTTCCCAAAGTTGGTCACGGAGTTTCTGTTGTAATTCTTCGCTCATATCGTTTATTTCCTTTTTTCTATTTTTATGGCATCAGCCAATGTAACTTTATTGACGTTTCCATTTGCCGTGAAATATGAATCACGGTATTTCGTATTTGAATGTTCATCAATAGAAATGACAGCATTCCAATAAGAAACTGGGGTAATGTCACTTCCTGGGTCTAAACAAAAAATTTTTTTTATTTTATCATTTCGGGTTTCATATCCTATTGCTAACAAAGCGTGTCCGTCAACTTTATTATAATCAACCCCTATCATTAACGGTTTGTTGTCATCAATGCATCTTTTTAATGTTTCTATTGTTTCTTGTCGGCTTGCAATATAATTGCAATCGACAATACTTTTTGCAGCAAATTGCAGTCCATCTTTTATATCATCGGCAAAACCAAGCCCTTTTCTGATAAGTCCATCTTGCCTTTCAAGAAAATTTCTAATAATACGTCCCTTTGAAGTGGAACGCTTAATATTATTTCCTTCTGTCACCTGTTTGTATGTAAATATGCGCAATATAATCAAATACATCATTAGAGAATATACTGCACAAGCACCATCAAGTTCACCTTGTCGCAGATGAACTTTTGAGGTGCCTCCTAATCTTACACCATCAGGCGTAAGTTCTAATGTATCTATTATTTTAATCATTCTATTCCCAACTGAATGTTCTTATAATAGAACGTAATTTATCGAGTATTCTTGTCAAAGCCTTGCGTTTTTTTATCAGTCCCAAGTGTTTCTCTTTCAATGCCTCTTGTATGATTTCTGGCTGTTCCTTTTGCAAGTAGTCATATTCAGAGAGGTAATGATTGAGCACGGAAGCATCCAAATCCTCTTCCTTTGCAAGCGTATTGACTGCATTGTTGCGTTCGGTGACGATGTAGTTGTTCAACCGTTCTTCAAGGTCGCTTGTACCATCAGCCTTTTGTTTGCGAGCCATGAAATTGTCACGGTCATCATCCACATTCCTCTGGATAAATCCGTCAATGAGTTTTGCCTTGCTGCGAAGTTCAACATCCTTAATCATTGTGTCGATAATGTGCTTACGCCTCTCTTCGTAGTCCTCGCTATAAGGATTGAGGTCAGCAATCAACTCCAAGATATAGGCAACATTGATGATGTCGCTATGCAGAAGTTCCAAGCAGAAATCAATATCGCCCATACCAGTTGCGGCTTCTTCAAAAGGGTCTGGCTCACCAACCATGCTTGGTTCTTCCTCTGGAACTTGATAACCTTTCTTTGGATCATCGTTCTTGACAGCAAACGAATCGTATATATCAAGATACTTGCTACGGAAGTCCATAAACTGCTGTTCGGTCATTCCGAGGTCTGGAGCATCCACCTCAAATTCGTCATACACCTGTATTTCAGCGTGCTTCTTGATAATGTCACGGAAAGCGAGGATAAACTGCTTCTTGTCGTTCTCACTCTGCAAATAGTCCACATAGTGCGGTTCTGGATAATGCTCCAAGAAGTTCTTTGTCAGCTCTTGATAGTGGGTTTTGATATCATCAAATGGTGGGCGCACAATATCTTCAAGATTATTGCTGTTGCTGAAAAGTTTGATAGACTCGTCCACCTTGCTTTTCAAGTCACGGAAGCAAACCACCTTACCGAAACGCTTCTTCTCATTCAACACACGGTTGGTGCGGCTGAATGCTTGTAGCAAACCGTGATACTCCATGTTTTTGTCAACATAGAGCGTGTTGAGTTTCTTGCTATCAAAGCCTGTAAGGAACATACCGACAACCAAGCAGAGGTCAAGAGGCTTCATGTCCGCCTTCTTTTTCTTCATGCGTAGGTTGATGTCATCGTAATATGCACGGAAGTTTTCTGTGGTAAAACTTGTTCCATACATATTATTATAGTCATCCATGATGGCTTGCAGTTCGTCTGCCTCGCCTGTACTTTCGCTTGCAAACCCACCAGTGTTCATACCTGTCTGCTCATCGTCTTGACTACTGTTGGCAGCATATGTAAAGACTGCTCCAATCCTAATCTTTGGATTGAGGCTCTTGAATATCTTGTAGTAACGGATTAGCATCGGCACTGACTGCACGGCAAACAATGCGTCAAACTCTCCATCGAATGTTGACTTATTGAAATTATTAAGGATAAATTTTGCTATCTCAGTCATGCGGTCTTGGTCGGCATTATCCACATCCTCATTGCCGTGGTAATACTCCACAAGGAAACCAAGCACGTTTTCATCGGCAATGGCATCCTTTATCAAGTATTTGTGAAGACAGTTGCCAAAGATTTCCTTTGTGGTATGTCCATCCACCGCATTCTCAACAAAGATAGGTGTGCCTGTAAAGCCGAATATCTGCGTGTTGTCGAAGAATTTCACGATATTCTTGTGACATTCTCCGAAATGACTTCGATGACATTCATCGAAGATCATCACGATGCGAGAATGGCGTATTTCCTCAATACGACTGCTATACCACTGCTTGCTGACAGCGGCATTAAGTTTCTGTATGGTTGTTATGATAATCTTTGAATTGCTGTGCAGACGCTTCACCAATTCGTCTGTGTTGTCGGTACTGTCAACGGCACCAGGTTCAAAAGCTTCATATTCGGCTTGCGTCTGTGTGTCAAGGTCGTGGCGGTCAACCACAAACATCACCTTATCCACATCGTCCAACTCCGATACAAGTTGGGCTGCCTTGAAAGAAGTCAAGGTTTTGCCTGCTCCTGTTGTATGCCAGATATAGCCGTTATCATTAGAGTTTTCCACACGGTCGAGAATCTTCTCCACGGCATAGAACTGGTAAGGGCGAAGCACCATCAGACATTTGTCCCCCTCGTGCAATACAATGTATTTGCCAATAATCTTGCCCAACGTACACTTGTCGAAGAACACCGTGGCAAACTTCTCCAAGTCGTTGAAAGGCACATTGGCGGCATCTGTCCAGTTGAATGTGAATTTATAGCCACTATTCGGATTATTTGCAAAATAGCGCGTGTTTACACCATTGGATATGACAAACAACTGGATGTAATCAAACAGTCCATGGAAAGAAGTCTTGTGATAGCGTTGTATCTGGTTGTATGCTTGTTTCAGTTCCACACCTCTGCGCTTTAGTTCTATTTGAACCAAAGGCAGACCATTGACAAGTATCGTCACATCGTAACGGCATTTCTTTCTGCCCTCAACCGTAATCTGATTGGAAACTTGAAACTCGTTTTGACACCAGTGAGTGCGGTTCAAGAACTCCAGCCACAGGCGTTCACCGCTTTCCAGTTCAAGCGGAAAGAGGTCACGCAGTTTCTTTGCCTTTTCAAAGCGAGTACCACCTTCAAGATAGATTAGAATCTTATCAAACTCAGCCTCCGTAAACTCAGTGCGCCCAAGTTCTTCCAATTTTTTCTTGTTGTGTTTCTCCAACTGTTTTTTAAAATTGGCAGACAGGTTCTGCCCCTCTTCAATATGAACATACTCGTAGTTCATCTTTTGAAGAGTATCTATAAGTCCGTTTTCGAGGGCAGCTTCACTTTGTACTGGCATATCTTATCTTTTTTATCGTTACACTTGTAAGAACATGGCTATTCATCCATTTGCAGGAAATGAACATCCAAGGCATTCTCTATTTTGCTTATGGCTTCAAGCGAAAGGTTCTCACGCCCTTTTAAGATTTTTGAAATGTACTGTTGGGTACAATTCATTTTCTCTGCCAACATCTTTTGAGTCATCCCAAGTTCCTTCATTCTTGCGGACATGATATTGGCTATCATCTGCGAATGATTAAACCAAGGTTTTTCTTCTTGGCTCATTTGTGTTCCAGCCTTTTGAACAGAAGATAATGTTTCCTTTATCATCTTAGACGTATTTCGCTTTGTTCTAATTATATTTGGCTTATCGCCATTTTGCCAACAAAGATAAATGATTTTAATGGAAAAACACAACCATAGGGTTGTTTTCTCTTTTATGTGTAAAAATAATATGTTGAAACTGATATTATGCACTTTTGCCGAGGCTTATACAGGTAAACTCTTTATAACTCGGCAAAAATATAAAAGCAAAAATCCTAACTACTCAATATCAAGCAGTTAGGATTTCTCTGTGTGCGTCTGATAGGACTTGTGACACCTAAAAAACCGAGATTATAGTTGCTGTTAAACACTTCATTGGCATATTTGGCTTGTTCGACAGGAAGAGTACGGTCAAAATTGTTGTCTACTTTTGCCAATGCTTGTGCCCCATACATATTGAGATTGATGGCATTGAGCAATAAATCACGATTCCAACCTTTGGCAACCGTTTCCTGTGCATAGAATAACATAGCATCATCATTACCAACTTTCCGAATAAGTTGCAATATATGTCCCCATGGTAAAAGTGCGACAGCTTGTCGCACTTTTATGTCCGAGTGACAAAAACGCTCGTAGAATTTCTTCATGTCCCACAGATTTCGCGGTGAAACACCCATCTTTGGATAGCGTTCTTTCAGGTCTGCAGACAGTCTTTTTACTACACTATCACCATACCCACTTTCAATCTTGCGTTCATGAAGCATTTGACCAATCTCCCAATAGGCAGTAGAAACATAACCATTGACATGTCGGGCTATCTCCGTCCGTGCATGCTCAATTACTGCGACAGCGTGTCGCAGTATCTCTGCATAATCACCGCTCCCTATTGAGAGAAACCTCAGAAAGGGGAACTGAATAACTATTGCCCATTCATTATCAACTGAGGCAAAAGCTTCGTTGGGCTACTTACTCCGATGAATGGTGTAAATGGCTTTACCTTCCTTATCAATGAAGTGAAGGTTGAGCGACTTTTCTGTGGCGCTGATTACACTGAAACCTGTGGCTGGCGAACAGAATTGGGTGCCTTCGATGGGCTTTACCTTGCGACTCAACGCGGCTGCCGAATTGACAACGTAATCAATCGAACTGCCTTCGGCCCGCAAGTGCTGAAAGTTGTGAATATGACCACAGGCATATATGTCGACTTTGTGTTTACGCAAAATGGGGTCGACCAGGCGCTGCATGTCCTGACGTTCGGTGACCGTTTTGCCGGTTTCGGCATAAATGGGGTGATGGCCCACCACTACAATCCAGTTTTCTTTGGCTGCAGTGAGCGTACTGTCGAGCCATTGCATTTGACGTTCGATTGACTGCTTGCACGCATCGGGATATTTGGCAGTTTCTTCGCGGTAACGCGTAATAAGAGGGGCTGTGTCGATGAGTACAAAACGAATGCTCACACCGTCTTTGCTGAACGATTTGCTGTAATAACGGGCCGGCATCATCCAGCGTCGCGACACTTGGGCATAGTCGAGCACGGCCTGTGTGTTGCCTCGATATTCATGATTGCCCAAAACGGGATACCAGGGGAGCATGAGGTCGGGGTGGGAATAAACGAGTTCGTAGTTGGTTTGCCACAAGGGGTCGGTGGTGCTTTCCACTCCATAAAAGTGATGCACGTCGCCGGCGGCAATGACGCACTCGGGGTCGACTTCCTCGGCCATGCGCCCCATGAGTTCGGCAATGGGCTTTTGATCATAGTAACCATTGCGCCCCATGTCGTTGCACATGTAAAAATTGAGTGTACCGGTTAACTTTTTCCAGTCGGCGGGAGTTTGGGCTTGTGCCACCAGGGCAAAAAGGAATAAAATGAGTGTGGTTAGTTTTTGCATTGTTATTTCGATTTTTGAAAGTGAAAAAAAATGTGGGCGGATTTTCTGATGCACACACAAAAAAACGGAGAGAGAGGCAACTAAATGTTCCATCCTCCCCCTCCGAGCCAGATGATTATTTTGCGAATGCACCGAAATAAGGCTGTGGAGCATCGGTGCGGTAGGTGGCGTTGGCCACAGTGAGTCCGTTGCCGCTGAAGAAGGGCAACATATTGAGTTGCGAACCTGCATAAGCACCCTGAAGCACGGGTGAATTGGCTGCTACATGGAAGTTCCAGGCTTCGTTGTAGGCAATGGTTGTGAGCGAAACAGCATTGATGTCGTAATTAACAAACAACGGGTTGGTGGCTGCGTCGCCGGCTTGTGCAGAAATGGGGCTGTGAAGGTCGATGATGTCGGTGAACACGTTTTTGTTCTTCTGAGTCAGGCTCAAGTAGGGATTGGTGGTGCCTTCTTCTACGTCCTGCGGTAAGTTTGAGGTGACGTTACCGGCGGCATAGAAGTTATAGTCGATGACACAGTCGGTTGAACAGCCTGCGTCGATGGCTGCATTGCCCCACTTCGGGGTCATGGCCTTGAACTTACAGTTGACCATGAGGTTGTTGAACACCGATACGAGTGCATTTTTTTCGACAAATACCGAACCACCCTTTACGCCATCGCGGCGCCAACCGGCATTGATAATGGTGTTATTGTAGGCCTTGACAAGTGCTTGGTGACGGCCAGCCTCATCGTTCTGTCCTGAGGATGAGAACTTCAGGCCGTTGGTATTGGGCGAGAAAATAAGGTTGTAGGCAGCATCTACCTTGCATCCGGCTTTCACGTTGATGGCTTCACCACCGGTTTCGCCGTTGGCAGCAAAGGTGTTGTGCTGAATGATGGCCTGACCACCCATCATATAAATGGCATCGCTGACACCGTAACGGAGGGTAGAATTAGTAATCACGTAGCGGCCGTTGATGTTGTTCGTCGTAATTTGCGGAGCATAGTCCTCGCCCGGGATGTAAATGCCCTTGAGGGCCGAAGGAGAATCTTGCGAAACAGCACCACCGGTGTACTCAATGATGGTGTGTTCGAAAAGCATTTCAGGACATTTGTCGGTGGCAACAATACCGCCCCACAGTCCGGCAAAAGCATTCGACTCGGTGCGCTGTGCTTCAGCTACGGTGAAACGTACGGGATTTTCGGCTGTTCCTTTGCTATAGAGTGAACCATCGATAATCATTTCAATGGGTGTATGGCTGGCACCAACGCCTTCGGTGTCGAATTCCACCACTACGCCTTCTTCAATCGTCAGCGATTTGCCTTCGGGCACGGTGAGATGATGACCCTTTACTTTGATTACAGCATTTTTGGTCCACACACCGCTCACGGTATCGCCCTTCAACACCACTTCGGGCGAGGGAGAAGGCGAGGGATTCACGGGAGGTACATTGTTTGCGTCATCGTCGTCGCTGCAGGCAGCGAAGGTGGCAGCTGTTGCACAAAAGGCACACAGCATGAAATGTTTGGTGTTCATTTTAGAGAATGAATATGAAATGATAAGTTATTTTTTACAGTTTAAAGCGCACACCGACCAAAAAGCTTTGTCCGTGCTTTTCCTTGCGTTCGAGCAGTCCGCCTTTGTGACGTTCTATGTCAGCGCCAAGATGTGCATTCCGCTCGTTTTTCTTGACATACTGAATGAGGGGAAGGTTCAGCAAATTGTTGGCCTTGGCAAAAATACTCCGGCCTGTGCGACCGAACTTCTTTTCGACCGAGGCATCAAGTTGGGTGTAACCATCGGTCCATGAGTCGTTGTCGTAGAATCGCGACACAATACAAAGCCGTTTTCCGGTATAATTTAACGCTAACTGCGCATCCCAACCGTTTTCGGGGTCTTTGTAGAGCAACGAAAGGTTGGCCACATGGGCAGCCTGACCGTAAAGTGGACGCGTTTGCATCACGGTTTGGGTAATGGTGGTGGTTTCTGCATTCGGGTCGGGGTTCTTCACTTCAATGGTTTTATTCGTTTTGATACGCGAATAGGTGTAAGTGTAGTTTGCCTTTACACCAAAACGTCGAAAAAACTTGGTGATGTCGAGTTCCAAACCCATGTTGTGCGCTGTACCAAAGTTTTCGGGCATATAGTAAGTGTCCTGTCCGCTGGTGGCCATGCCGTACTCAATGGGATTGTCGATGCGTTTGTAGAACACCCCGGCCATCAGTTGTTCGGATGCTGTGGGGAACCATTCATAGCGCAGATCGAAGTTATCTGCCACGGTATGGCGAATGTCGGGATTGCCTCGTTCGTTGTAGTCCTCGCCCAAAAGTTTGTAGGGCACAATTTCAAAGAAACTGGGACGGTTGATAGAACGGGCATACGAGAAACGGAGGTTGGCATCAGTGTGAACGCGGTATTTGGCGTGCACATCGGGCAGCCAGTCCCAATACTTCTGATTGCCTTTGTTACGCGCGCCCTCGGTGGGATAAAGCAGCGTGTAGCCCTGATCGGTGTGTTCGGCACGCAAACCGGCTGTAAGTTCCCAGCGGCCCGACACGAGTTTACCCATAAGATAAGCGGCACCTACTTGTTCGGTGGCATCGTAATTGAGCGGGTCGCTCAGGTTGCCGTAACGCGGCACATTGAATTTAATTTCATCGAAGTTATGCCAATCGCGACCGCGCACAAGGGTCCGCTGTTCGGCAGACGGCTTGAAAGTGTATTCATTGAAGAATGAACTGCGGTCTTTGTCGCGGAACATACCTCCGGCACTGAGTTCGAAGGTGGCTACTGACGGCAACTCCCAACGATGCGAAAGGTCGATATAGCCAGCCCAGTCCTCGTCGTCGTTGTGTTCCCAACGGCGGGTGGCACCGGGATTGACGCTGACGGTTTGCAAACCGGTAGAAGCTGTTGTCAGGAAAATTTCAGCATTGTCGGGCGTACGATTGGTAGCCTTGGAGTAAACACCGCGCCAGGAAATGCGCAGGGCATCGTCGTCGAGGAATGTATGTTCGCCCATCAAGGTTGAGTTGAATATGCCCTGTCTGTTCCAACGCAAACGCACGGCTTCTTTTTGGCTTTCGTAAGTGTCGCGCACTTGCTGATTGCTCAAAAACATATAGCCGTTGTACCAGGCCAGCTTATGGTGTTCACCAACAGGCAAAAAGTCGAGTTTGAGGTGAGCACCTATACGTGACTGTTCTTCGGAATAATTGCGGGTGGTAATGGTTCCGTCAAGATTGGTAGTTCCGCTCTGTGCATAAATGTCGCTTTCTTTGCCGCGATGAATGTTTTGCGCACTGACGGCGAGCATCAAACCGAGACGGTTGCGTAAGAAACGGTCGCCATAGGAAAAACCAAACGTCAAATCAGGCACGAACTGCTTCTGTTTCACAGCCAAATTACGTGTAGTAAAATCGGTAATGCTTACGGCATAATCGGGACCATGAAGTTCGTTGGGCGACTTGTCCTGAATGGGCGAAGTACGGAACGAATCGAATTTGCGCGAAAAATACATGGCGCTGTATCCCATTGTAAAGTTGGCCGAAACCTGTCGGCGGTCGGGTGCATCCTTCATGACCATATTGACAGCACCCCCAATGCCGTCGCCTTCAAGGTCGGCAGTAAGCGATTTACTCACTTCAAGGCGGTCGAGCATTTCGGCCGGGAAAATATCAAGGGGAACAAAACGGTTTTTATTATCGGGCGAGGGAATTTTTACACCATTGACCAGCGTATAGTTGTAGCGCTTGTCCATACCGCGCAAAATGGCATACTGTCCTTCACCGCTGGCACTGCGCTCAAGGGTTATACCCGAGATACGGCCTAAGGCATTGGCCACGGTGAGGTCGGGCGAAAGTTCAATGGCTTTGGCGCTCATCACGTTCATCACGTTCATAGCTCTTTTTTCGATGCCTCGTGCACCGGCTTCGGTACGACCGGGATTATGCGCCATGACAACTGCTTCGCTGAGCGAAACATTTTGTTCTTCAACTGTAAGGAGGATTTCTTCTTCTAAAAAGTCGGGTTCGAGCGTATAGGCTCCGCTTTTATAGCCTAAGCAACTGTAAAGCAAGGTGCCATGCTGCCCTTTGGTGTCGAGAACGAACGAGCCGTCTAATCCCGAGAGGGTGAAAAGTTGTTGGTTTTCTTTAAGTGCGATCCGTGCCCCGATAATGAGTTCTCCACTTTTTGCGTCAACAATTTTTCCTTTTATTAAAGTGGAAACCGGCTTGCTTTCCTTCACAGCCACCGGGGAATTATTCATTAAAGAATAAGGTGTGTTTGTGCTATCTGTCCTAACCGACAGATTATTGGCATAACAAAATCCTGCGCTATGCCCTAATGGGAAACCGGTAACGGCGAGCATCATTACCAGCGAATGCTTGAGTCTTTGCATTTAAGTTATGTCTTGTTTTCGGGTGCAAAATTACGGGTAAAGTATGTCGTTCGTATTTCGAAATATTTAAGGAATTGTTAAGGCTCTTAGGCTGCGCAAAGCAAACCCGCAACGAGAAATAACCCAGCACGCTGTAAACCGAAAAGAACACCTTGCTAACTTTTATCACACATTTGCGTACGTTTACTAAAAAAGAAAGGTATAATTGCAAAGCATACTTCAACATTTAAACACAAGAAAGGCGGCACACACTAAAAAAACATAATATCGAGGAAATAGATGGAAACTAATAATGCCTATTAAGTTTTTTGCAGTAATTTTGCCTAAGAATTTCATATTGGGCAAATAGCATCTGCACTTTAAACCGCAAAATGAAAGAAGATGCCAACTGCCTGACACACATAATGGCCAGACCAATTTATCTGGACATATGTTGCAGTATACACTGAGTGAATTCAATTATTTGGTAAAAATCATACATTACATATATAACCAACAAAACATGAAGAAAATCGCTTTATGGATGCTTACCGCAATGCTTCTGACAGCTTGTGGCAGCAAGAAAAACCAAATGCCTGAAGCCAACAACGACTTCGCAGTGATTACCGTGCAAACCACGGAAGCAGATTTGAACACTTCTTATCCCGCATCCATCAAGGGTATGCAGGATATTGAAATCCGTCCGAAGGTTTCGGGCTACCTGACTCGCCTCTTGGTTGACGAAGGTGCTACAGTTCGCAAGGGTCAGCCTCTTTTCTTGATTGACTCAGAGCAGTACCGCGCATCTGTAAAGGCTTCGGCTGCACAGGTTCGCGTATGCAAAGCCAACATCGCTACGCAAAAGCTGACGGTTGAGAACAAGCGTATGCTGTTCAAGCAGAACATCATTTCGAGCTACGACCTTCAGATGGCTGAAAACACTTTGGCTTCGTACGAAGCTCAGCTGGCTTCGGCTGAAGCTAACTTGCAGAGCGCAAAGGATAATCTGAAGTGGTGCACCGTTACCAGCCCGTCTGACGGTGTTGTTGGTATGATTCCCTACCGCGTAGGTAGCTTGGTAAGTGCTTCAAGCGCACAGCCGCTGACTACCGTTTCGAATATCAACGAAATGTACGTCTACTTCTCAATGACTGAAAAGCAGTTGCTCGCCCTCACTCGCGAACAGGGTGGCGTGAACGCTGCTATCAGCAAGATGCCTGCCGTTAACCTCATTCTGGCCGATGGTACTGAATTTCCTCAGTCGGGTGTAGTCAGCACGGTGAGCGGTGTTATTGACCAGTCGACGGGTTCTGTTCAGATGCGTGCTACGTTCAAGAACGATGGCCACATCCTTCGTTCGGGTGGTACGGGTAGCATCTTGGTTCCGACGCACGCCAAAGACGCTATCAAGGTTCCCCAAAAGTCTACCTTTGATATTCAGAACAAGAAGTTCATTTATGTTGTAGATAAGAACAACACGGTAACTTCGCGCGAAATCACCGTACTTCCGCAGCACGACGGTACCGACTACGTGGTTACGAGTGGTGTGAAAGCTGGCGAACGCATTGTCGTTGACGGTGTGAACCAACTCAAAAATGGCATGAAGATTAAGCCCATCACTCCTGCACAGGCTGCTGCCGCTGAACAAAAGGCCAAGCAAGCACTGAAGGATGGCAAAATGCCTGGCGAAAACTAATAGATTCGCCCATTCACCTCAGGCCGCAGACTTAATAGCTAATCGTACACAGCATACACGCAGCTAAAAAGTCTGCTACAGCCAGGAGGAACACACCTTATATATATAATGAGTGCAAGATTGCAAGCATTCAAATAACAACTTTCAAAATAAGTCCTTTCAATCCAAGCGTAGATGCCCCTAACATTAGCAGGCGTTTACCGGATCCCGACCATTCGTCGGCTGGCTATGAAAGGCAAGATATCATGCAATTAGACAGATTTATTAACCGCCCGGTGCTTTCCACTGTAATTTCAGTGGTTATCGTCATCCTGGGTATATTGGGTTTGGTGTCACTACCTGTATCTCAGTACCCCGACATTGCACCTCCTACCATTCAGGTGAGCACCACCTATACCGGTGCCAATGCCCAAACTGTGCTGAACTCGGTGATTGCTCCGCTTGAGGAACAGATTAACGGTGTGGAGAACATGGACTATATGTCGTCTACTGCCACCAACACCGGTTCTGCCAGCATCAACATCACCTTTAAGCAGGGAACCGACCCTGACATGGCTGCCGTGAACGTGCAGAATCGTGTATCGAAAGCCCTCGGTTTGCTTCCCTCGGAAGTTACGCAGGTGGGTGTGATTACCCAAAAGCGTCAAAGCTCTATGCTTATCATCTTCTCTATTGTAGATAAAGAAGACAAGTATGATGCTTCATTCATCGAAAACTATGCCAAAATCAACATCATTCCGCAAGTACAGCGTGTAAAGGGTGTGGGTGATGCCATGGTGATGGGTGCCGACTACTCAATGCGTATTTGGCTCGACCCGCAGAAAATGGCTGAATATCACATGATGCCTGGCGACATTACTGCCGTACTTGCTGAGCAGAACATTGAAGCTGCTCCGGGTAGTATCGGTGAACGCGAAAACCAGACTTTCCAATACACACTCCGTTACAGAGGCCGCTTGAGCGAAGTTCCCCAATTCGAAAACATGGTTATCCGCTCAAATCCTGATGGAACGATCATTCGTGTAAAAGACGTTGCCCGCGTTGAAATGGGACGTAGCTCTTATGCATTCTCGGGTAAGGTAAACGGTCACAAGTCTGTAACCTGTATGGTGATGCAGGTAGCTGGTTCAAATGCTACTCAGATTATTACCGACATCCAGGCATTGTTGAAAAACTGCGAAAAAGATCTTCCCGAAGGCATTGGCATTATGGAAGCTCAGAACGTCAACGACTTCCTCTTCGCCTCTATCCATGAGGTTATCAAGACGTTGATCGAAGCCTTCATCCTGGTGTTCATCGTGGTATACATCTTCTTGCAGGACTTCCGCTCAACATTGATTCCCGCCATCGCCATTCCCGTGGCATTGATTGGTACCTTCTTTGCCTTGTACATCATTGGCTTCTCAATCAACTTGCTGACACTTTCTGCTTTGGTACTAGCCATTGCCATTGTGGTCGACGACGCCATTGTGGTGGTCGAAGGTGTCCATGCGAAACTCGATCAAGGATACACTTCTTCGCGTAAAGCATCTATCGACGCCATGCGCGAACTCGGTGGCGCTATCGTATCAATTACCCTCGTCATGATGGCCGTGTTCGTGCCTGTAAGCTTCATGTCGGGTACCGCCGGTACGTTCTACCGCCAGTTCGGTTTAACCATGGCCATTTCAATCGGTTTCTCGGCATTGAACGCATTGACCCTTTCACCGGCTCTTTGTGCAATTTTGCTGAAGCCTCACCCCGTTGGAGGCGAACACGAAGCATCGTTAAAAGAACGTTTAGGCACAGCCTACAAGGCAGCCGGACAAACCATGTACCAACGTTATGCCGAACAGATTGGTCGCATTCTGCACCCGGGTGTAACAATTGCCTTTATCATCGTGGCCATTTTGGGTATGATTTTCGGTGCATACAGCTTCGAATCTCACCCCATCCTGACCATCGTAATGAGCATCGTAGCCATTCTCGGCGTATTGGGTCTTTCTACCAAGAAATTCCAAAATTCGTTCAACAACAGCTACGAAAACATTCTGAAGAAATATAAGAAGTACGTGCTGAAGTTCATTCAGCGTCCTATGCTTTCAATGGGTATCGTTACTGGTTCTATTGCCCTACTCGTATGGTTGATGAACATCACCCCGACTGCCATGGTTCCCTCTGAAGATACAGGTACGATTATGGGTGCCGTAACCATGCCTCCTGGTACTTCACAAGACCGCACCGAAGCTTACCTCAACCGCGTCGACAGTCTTGTTCGTTCTATCCCTGCAGTTGAACTGAGTACGGTAATTTCGGGTTACAGCTTCATCGGTGGTCAAGGTCCTTCATACGGTTCATTCATCGTGAAATTGAAAGACTGGGAAGAACGTGGACTCAAAGAAAGTTCAACCGTTATCTTTGCCAACCTTTATCTGCGTTCGCGCGATGTATTTAAGGATGCACAAGTATTGTTCTTCCAGCCGCCTATGATTTCGGGTTATGGTGTAACCAACGGTTTCACCTTCAACTTGCAAGACCGTACGGGTGGTGATTTGAACAAATTCTACGATGTAGCCAAGGACTTCCTTGCACAACTCGAGAAACGTCCGGAAATTGAATCGGCTCAGACCACATTCAACCCGAACTTCCCCGAATACATGATCGATATCGATGCTGCCAAGTGTAAGCGTGCCGGACTGTCGCCCCGCGACATTCTTTCGACGCTTCAAGGCTACTATGGTGGTTTGTACGCTTCGAACTTCAACAGCTATGGTAAACTTTACCGTGTAATGATTCAGGGTGAACCCAGCCAGCGCGCCAACTTCGAAAGCCTCTACAACATCAAGGTACGCAACGGCAAGGAAATGGCTCCGATTACCGAGTTCATGACCATTACCCCGGCATACGGTCCCGACAACATCAACCGTTTCAACATGTACACCTCTATGGCTGTCAACGGTAACCCTGCCAACGGTTACACCTCTGGTCAGGCCATCAAGGCCATTGAGGAAGTGGCTCAGCAGTATCTGCCCCAGGGTTACTCTTACGAGTTCTCTGGACAGACGCGTGAAGAGCAGCAATCATCAGGCAGCACCACGGGTATTGTCTTCGTACTCTGCTTCGTGTTCATCTACCTGTTGTTGTCAGCCCAGTATGAAAGTTACATCCTTCCGTTGGCCGTATTGCTTTCAGTACCCTTCGGTTTGGCTGGTTCGTTCATCTTCATTCAGGCTATGGGATCATTGAATAGCATTATTCCTATCTTTGGTGAAGCAGCCAACAACATCTACGTACAGATTGCATTGATCATGTTGATGGGTCTGTTGGCCAAGAACGCCATCCTTATCGTTGAGTTTGCACTCGAACGCCGCAAAATGGGTATGAGTATTTCATGGGCAGCCGTATTGGGTGCCGGTGCTCGTCTGCGTCCTATCCTCATGACCTCTTTGGCCATGATTATCGGTCTGCTTCCCTTGATGTTTGCCTTTGGCGTAGGTGCCAACGGTAACCGTTCACTCGGTACGACAGCTATCGGCGGTATGTTAATCGGTATGATTTGTCAGATTTTCATCGTTCCCGTTCTCTTCGTTGTCTTCCAGTATCTGCAGGAAAAGATAACCCCGATGACCTGGGAAGATATTGACAACACCGATGCTGCTCCCGACATCGAACAGTACACGAAATAAGTGATAAATCGTCGGAGTAAAGGGCCCGGCAGCCCGCATTGCCGGGAAATGCCGCGGCCATTTACTTCGATGCACGAATAATTAACTACGAAACAATGAAGAACCTCATTTATATTGCCTGCTGTTCGACGCTGCTATGCAGTTGCGGCATCATGAAGGATTACGAACGTCCTGCCGACCTCACTCAGGGCATCGACAGCCTTTACCGCGACACCACGGCCAATAGTGTTGCGCAAGCAGACACCACCAATTTCGGCAACACTCCCTGGCAGGAAGTGTTCACCGATCCCTATCTGCAAAAGCTGATTAACAAGGCTCTTGCAAACAATGCCGACCTGCGCTCTGCCGACATCGCCGTGAAGCAGGCCGAAGCTTCGTTGAAAGTGGCTCGTCTTGCCTACTATCCCGCCATCAGCTTCAACCCTCAGGGTGCAATGACCAGCTGGGACTTCAACAAAGCTACGAAAACCTACAGTGTGCCCCTGGCTGCAAGCTGGCAGTTCAATCTGTTCAGCCTGCGCAACAATAAGAAGAAGGCACAAACCGGTCTGGAAATGACCAAGGCCTACAAGCAAGCGGCACGCACCAGCATCATTGCCGGTGTAGCCAATATGTACTACACGTTGCAAATGCTCGACGAACAGCTCAAAACCACTCAGGAAACCGTCAACATTTGGGCTGAAAACGTACGTGCCATGGAGCTGATGAAAGAAGCTGCCATGACCAACGAAGCGGCTGTCGGACAGGCCAAAGCCAACTACTACAGCCTGCTCACCAGCGTACCTACGCTCAAGGAAAGCATTTCGCAAACCGAAAATGCCCTCTGCACCCTGCTTCACGAAGCGCCCCACGCCATTGAACGTGGCACGTTCGACGCAGACGCTTTCCCCGCAAGTTTCTCGAAGGGTGTACCCTTGCAGTTACTGGCCAACCGTCCCGACGTCAATGCTGCCGAGTTGCAACTCGCTTCATCGTTCTATGATGTAAACATTGCCCGCGCATCGTTCTACCCCACCCTCAACATCACGGCACAGGGTTCATGGACCAACAGTTCGGGCATGGGTATTGTCAATCCCGGTAAGATTCTGGCCAATCTGCTTGGTTCATTGGCACAGCCTATCTTTGCCAACGGCCGTTTGAAGGCTCAGCTCAAAATTTCGAAGCTCGCCTACGACAATGCCCGTTTGCAATTTGAGCAGACATTGCTCAATGCTGGCCAGGAAGTAAGCAATGCACTTTCAACCTATCATGCCGCACAGATTCAGCAGGAATTGCGTCAGAAGCAGGTTGAAACGCTCACGCAAACCCTCGAGAACACGAAGCAGTTGTTCCAATACAGCAGCAGCACTTCGTATCTCGAAACGCTCACCGCGCAGCAAAGCCTCATTCAGGCTCAGCTCAACCTGATTTCCGACAAGTTCGACAAGGTTCAGGCTGCCATTTCGCTTTATCAGGCTCTGGGTGGTGGTCGAGAAATTTCTACGCAAACCGCTGACACGGCAAATAACTAACCATGTACAGGTAAGTCATTGAAGAGGCCGGATTTTTCGTCTGGAAAATCCGCTGCCTCTTTAATCATTTCCCGCACATACTCTAAATATCACACACCATGATCAGTCCATTAGCATACGTTCATCCCGAAGCCAAATTAGGACAGAACGTAGAAGTAGGCCCCTTTGCCTACATTGAAAAAGACGTTGTCATTGGCGACAACTGCGTAATCAAACCCCACGTAAGCATTCTCGAAGGAACAACAATGGGTTCTGGCAATATTATTTACCAGAACACCGTAATTGGTGCTACCCCGCAGGACTTTCACTTTGTCGAAGGCAGCAAAACGCACGTAGTCATTGGCAACGACAACCGCATCCGCGAAAATGTAGTCATTGCCGGAAGCACCTACGAAGACAAAGCCACCACCATTGGCGACAGCAACTTCCTCATGGAACGTTGCCACATCTGCCACGATGTCAAGATTTTCAACAAGTGCGTCATCGGTATCGGCACCTGCATTGCCGGTGAAAGCGAAATTCACGATTGCTCCATCCAGAGCAACGGCGTTGTCATTCAGCAACACGTTCGCGTAGGTCGCTTCTCGCTCGTTCAGAGTGGTTGCCGCGTACAAAAGGACGTTCCTCCCTATGTAATTTTAGGTGGCAATCCGGCTTCGTACAATGGTGTCAACACCATGGTGCTGAAGCATGTAAATGTGAGCGACCGCATTTTGCGCCACATTGCCAATACCTACCGCATTATCTACACCAGCAACTTCAGTCTGGAAGATGCCATTATCAAGATTCCCGAGCAAATTCCTATGAGCGAAGAAATCGAAAAGATTTTGGAATTCATCAAGGAAGCCAAGCACGGAATTGTTCGTCACATCGAATCGAACTAACCGCCCATTAGCTTCATTTTACTACTGAAGCCTTTCCTGGCACTTTTGTCATATTTCCGCCCTTCTGCTTTTATACTGAAGGGGTAGCAAATACGACAAAAGTGCTTTATTTTTTTAAAAGAGTCGGCCTAATTATTCCGAGAGGTCGATTTGCGCGATAGATAATAACTACCGTAACCATCGTGTTGGTTTCAGACAGGCCTACCTGCCCTACTTTCTTGTGTATCAATATGTCAAAGAACGCTGGATTGCTAAAGAGGTAATGCTGTTTTTTCATCCGTCGGGCCAAGGCGAAGCACTTCTTCGCGTGCCCTTTTGTGGGTGCAAAGTTACAACCTAAGTACCCCGTATTCCAAATTTTTTCAGCACCTGATATCGCACCTCACCTATAATCCACTTGAAGCAAGCAGAGCGAAGATGCTTTAAATCAAAGCTTTCGGAACGCATTTTTACGACGGAAAAAAGTGAAATCGGGATATGGTTTTCAGCGTATCCTTTGCGACAATATGTTTGAAAATGCCGCATTTTAAAGGCGAGGCGTACAGCCTGACTGCTTAATGAAGTCGTCTAAACTTTTCTGACGAAGATTTGATTTGGAGATTTATTTCTTCTAAATCCAATCTTCACCTTTCATTTTGGCCATTTTTTGACCTTTCATCAGTCGTGTAGCTCGCTACACTCCTTCTTCAAGGCCCAAAAACGCCTCAAAAATTAAGGCAAATCTTGAATTTCATAAAAGTTCAGACGACTTCAGTATGTTCATGTACCGAATAGTTACATTCCCTGAGCAAAATGGTATCTTTTAACAAAAAAAGGGGGGATGCAACACGTATAACAAATAAATTAGTAACTTTGCTATCGCGAAGTTGGCGGCACCTCAGCATACCTGCTGCAAACTAATTTGCGCAGTTCTGCATTCGGTTGGCACAACATTGCTATCGCGAAGTTGGCGGCACCTCAGCATACCTGCTGCAAACAAGTTAGCACAGCCAGGCGGCAACTCGCCACTCACACTACATCACCTATTTTTATGCAAAACGAAAGTATTATTAAGCAAGTGAATGATTACGCCATGCAAAACGGCGTAATTTTAGGTTTATTCGGCATAGCAACCCTCACCGCATTCAAATGGTCGCTGACCATGCCCTTTTTCGGCATATTGTTCGAAGTGATGTTGTTAGGAAGCCCCGTATTTGCCACCATACTCACGTTGAAGTACCGCCGGCAGCAAGTGAGCAAAAACGAACCGTTCAGTTTTCTGCGCGGATTTCTCCATGCCCTGTTCATGGGCTTCTACGCCTCGTTATGGATAGCACTCATAGTATTCATTTACTTACGCTTCTTTGACCACGGCACCATCTTTGCAGCCTACGAACAAATGCTCGACACCCCCATGATGCGCGATTATCTGCGCCAATCGGGTTTGGATGCGCAAATCGCCCAAATTTCCGGAACCGGTGGTGTCAAAGGTCTGGCTGCAGCCATGCAGTCAATCGGTCCGGCCACCTATGCCTCATTGTTCCTTTATTTCCCCATGATTTTCGGTCCCATCATTTCCGCCATCATCGGGTTAATTTGCCGTCGGAGCTGATATCCGCTGTCAGCCGTCGGTTTTTTGAGTCATGGCCCTGCCTAATCGGCCAGCGACCATGTGCCGGAACAAAAAGAACCCCCACCCAACAGAATCGAAAAAATTCCCAATTACAATGGATTATACATACGACATTTCAGTTGTTGTGCCTCTTTACAACGAGGCCGAAAGCCTGCCCGAACTTCATGCATGGATAGCCCGTGTCATGGCAGCAAACAATTACACTTACGAAATCATCTTCGTAAACGATGGTAGCACCGACACTTCGTGGCAAGTTATTGAGGAATTATCAGCAACCGACCCCCACGTTCATGGCATCAAGTTCCGCCGCAACTACGGCAAGTCGCCGGCCCTGTTCTGCGGTTTCCGTGCCGCCAAAGGCCGCGTAGTCATCACCATGGATGCCGACTTACAGGATTCGCCCGACGAAATACCCGAACTTTTCCGCATGATTACCGTCGAGGGCTACGACCTCGTGTCGGGCTACAAGCAAAAACGCTACGACCCGCTGTCGAAAACCATCCCCACCAAACTCTTCAACGCCACAGCGCGTAAGGTGAGCGGTATCAAGAACCTGCACGACTTTAACTGCGGACTCAAAGCCTACCGCAACGAAGTAATTAAAAACATCGAGGTCTACGGCGAAATGCACCGCTACATTCCCTATTTGGCCAAAAATGCAGGTTTCGACAAAATTGGCGAAAAAGTGGTACACCACCAGGCGCGTAAGTTTGGCAAAACCAAATTTGGCGGTTTGAACCGTTTTGTCAACGGCTACCTCGACCTCCTTTCGCTTTGGTTCCTCAACAGTTTCGGCCTCAAGCCCATGCACGTATTTGGTTTCTTGGGTTCACTCATGTTCTTCTTCGGCTTTGTAGCCTGCGTTGTTGTGGGCGTAGTCAAGCTCGTTCACCTCTACTCCAACGAGCCAGCCCAACTCATCACCAATTCACCCTATTTTTACATTGCACTGACGCTTATGATTCTCGGCACCCAGCTGTTTGTAGCCGGCTTTTTGGGCGAACTCATCAGCCGCAATGCAGCAGGCCGCAACGACTACCAGATTGAAAAAGAAATTTGAAGTCGTCTGAACTTTTATGAATTTCAAGATTTGCCTTAATTTTTGAGGCGTTTTGGGGCCTTGAAGAAGGAGTGTAGCGAGCTACACGACTGATGAAAGGTCAAAAAACGGCCAAAAAGAAAGGTGAAGATTGAATTTAGACGACTTCTTTAAGCCACGCCAACGTAGCGAGGCACAGCGCCTGTTATATTTCACGGTTCACCTCCCCAAACTCCCACACGCCCAAACATGAAATTGCCCTTCTTAATACTGGCAGTATTCGTTGTCGCGCTCTTTCCCAGCAGTTGTTCCAACATCAACTGTCCGCTCGACAATGTGGTCATGATGCAGTGCAACTTTTATGCAAGTGAAACCCATCAAGAGTTGAAGTTGGCCGACGTACTTAGCGTATGTCCGGCCAACTCCGACACCGTGCTCATCAACCACATCACCAACGTCAGCAGCATCCTGTTGCCCCTGCGCGAAGGTGCCGACCGCGACACCCTGTTGTTTCAACTCACCAACTCGGCAGGACAAGCTGCCACCGACACACTCTTTGTAACCCACACACGCACGCCACACTTCGAATCGGTCGACTGTCCGGCATCGGTATTTCACAACATCAGCCAAGTCAGCTTCACCTCACATCCCCTGTCTGAACTGCCGCTCACCATCGACAGCATTTCACTCGTACGTTCTATTGTAAATTACGATGACATTGAAAACGTTCGTATATACCTTCGCTCTACTTCTCAGCAGTAGTATCCTGCACCCCCTGCATGCTCAGGTAAAGCAGAAAGCCACCCCCACCGACACGCTGCGCACCACTTCAGCCCCAGCCGCAACAAAGTCCGAACGCTTTCAAGGCGTGCAGTACGCCTCGCCCGAAGAAGCTGCGGCAGCATTGGCTGCGCAAAACGACATTCCCCTCTTTGCCGGCGTAGCTGTCAGTGCCGACCTGGCCGGTGCTGCCATGGCTGCATTCACTCCCTACGGGCAATACGAAGCTGCGGCACGCGCCAATTTTCGCGGACGTTATTTCCCGATTGTCGAAGTGGGTATGGGTGTGAGCAACCACACGAATGAAACCACCAACAACCACTACAAAGTGCATGCGCCCTATTACCGCATTGGGCTCGACTATAATGTAATGAAAAACCGCCGCAGCGGCAACCGTATTTTCGTAGGGCTTCGCTACGCATTCACCACCTATAAATACGATGTCGATGCCCCCGACATTCACGACCCGGTTTACGACACGGTCTATCCTTTTCACTTTTCAGGGTTAAAAGGTACCAACCACTGGGCCGAAGCCGTGTTCGGACTCGAAGCGCGCGTTTGGGGCATCCTCCATTTAGGCTGGAGCGTACGCTACAAATTGCGCATCTACAACAAAAAATCAATCGTTGGCGACCCTTGGTATGTACCTGGTTTTGGTAAAAACGACTCTCACGCCTTGGGAGGCACGTTCAACGTAATTTTCGACATTTAAGTAGCTGCTCTAAGGGCAACTGCTTCCACACATTCTTCATTTCCTTATGACATCCACTGCTTCATCAGCATCAAGCCCCCAGCGCCCTGCGCGTAAAGGCAAACGCATAGCCGCCCTCGTCTTTCTGCTCATGCTCATCGTCGGTACAGTATGGATTGTGCAATTCCGCGGCACAGCCACACTCCGCACCGCCGAAGGACCAATATTCGGCACCTATTACCACATCAAGTACGAAGCCTCCGAACCGCTCGACAGCGTCATCCTTGCCGAACTGAAAAAGGTAGACACCAGTCTGTCTGTGTTCAATCAGTTGAGCACACTTTCGGCCATCAATGCGGGCAAATCCGAACGCACCGATGCCATGCTCTACGAAGTGTTGACCAAAGCCCGGCACATCAGCCAGTCATGCCAGGGTGCCTTCGATGTCACGGTTATGCCCCTGGTCAATGCCTGGGGATTCGGCTTCAAAAAAGGTGAGTTTCCCTCCGATGCCCAAATCGATTCGCTCCGGCAGTTCGTAGGCTATCAACGCATCGAACTCACGCGCGACAGCCTGCTCAAAAAGGCCGACAGCCGCATCATGATTGACTGCGGTGCCATAGCCAAGGGCTACAGCGTCGACTGCGTGGCACGCGTGCTGCGCGAACATGGCGTACGAAACTACATGATCGAAATCGGCGGCGAGGTTGTTACCAAAGGGCGAAATCCCGAAGGATCTCCCTGGAAAATAGGCATCAGTCGCCCCGTCGAGGACGACTCCTCCGAAGCCGGGCTGCAAACTGTGCTCGAACTTGAAAATGCGGCACTGGCCACCAGCGGAAACTACCACAACTTTTACGTGCGCAACGGCAGAAAATATGCCCATACCATCGACCCACGCACCGGTTACCCCGTGGAGCACTCGCTGCTTTCGGCCACTGTCATCGCACCCGACTGTGCCACAGCCGACGCCTACGCCACGGCTTTCATGGTAATGGGACTCGACAAGGCCAAACAGATTTTGGAAAAAAACAAATCGCTGAAAGCCTATCTTATCTTTGCCGACGAACAGGGCAAGCTGAAAACCGAGAGCATCCGCATGCCGCAGTAAGCCTGCCGCATAGTTTGTGGCATAGTTTGTGGCGTATCCACTTGCAGCCGCCCTCGTGTGCACGCCGGTTACCTTTAAGTAGGTGTTCAAAATTATTTTATATAATTCTATCGAAGTATTTTTACTTT
>OHOQ01000202.1_pt1 | contig 33076 bp, 30 predicted proteins | sample 1569881 | NCBI WGS metagenome assembly OHOQ01 (sample SAMEA3879596, study PRJEB24766) | human gut metagenome | biome: human-associated habitat; feature: feces | place: USA | collected 1985/1987 | reverse complement strand
TTTTTCGGCTATTACGTCTTTGGGAAAGAATGGTCTCAAAGAGTTTGAGCAATTTGTCGTAGTTATGATTCTCTTTAAGATTACGCTTCAACTCCCTGACTAATCTTCCGGCTATTGTACGTAAATGCCTGTCTGCCCTAAGGGCTTTTTTCCTGTTTTTGGGGTGATTCCGGAAACGCTGGTCACGATAGATTTGCTTCAGCACAAAGGTGTAGCTTTGACGCAGAGGAAGCCCCAGTTTTTTCACGAGGCCAAGAACTTTCTTCACAATCTTTTTATGCAACTTTGCATCTGTGGGGTAAGTGATATTCTTTTCCTGAACTGTTGAATCAATAAAGGCTGTATCATGATGGTGGTCATCATCATTCTCGTTATTCACACGAATGCTTTCTTGAAAGATAAGTTCAACTCCCTTTTCACCGATACGTTGGCGGAAATGGACTAATTCTGAAGAGGCACATGGGGCATACGGAGTGAACTCTTGCATGCCACAAAAATACTGATAATAAGCATTTTCGCTCCATTGTTCCACCAATGACTCATCTGACAGATTACGAAGATGTTTTAGGATGAGCATACCACACATTAAACGGATTGGCTTGCCGGGACGGCCATTGTCCTGACAATATAATGGTTGAAAGGCTGTTTCAAATTTTTCCCAATCTATTTTGTCAGCTAACTGGTAAAGTGGGTGAGATTGATTCAGCATGTCTGACAGGCTACTGAATAAAGATGGGATATTATTCGTCTTTTTAATCATAAAATCTGCAAGTTTCTTGACCTAAAGGTACTAAAACTTGCAGATTTATCAAAGAATTTTATAGACTAAATTACTGAATATCAACAGAAAAAGATATTCTTAAGGGACGACTAGCTAACCTCGTACCACACTTCACCTATAATTTTGTTGCAGAAGCCTTTGACCATGCGCTGATGGGTATGCTTCTACGTCAGCTTCCATTTTTCCATTTAATTGCATGGACTTCCTCACTTTCGGGTCGTTTTTAAAACTCTCAAACGTCGATAATTCCTGTACAGACGTTGCACATTAGCGTGGCGACTGTGCTTGACGAGGTCATTGTTTATAGAAATATCGGTATACGTCCGTCCGATTCCTTTCACCTCGGTCACGTTTGTTTCCTAAACCGAAAACCTGATAACCTTCTTCCTCGCCCATGTGGCTGTGGTCGGAAGCGTCAAATACTGCTCCACTGTCGATGGTTAATACGCGGTATTCGCGGAATGTTTGAGCCTGCCTTTAATCTCTTCAAGAACTTTAACACCCGGTCTGTAGAACATCTCAACATCTTTCAGTAATTCTGGAAAGTTCTTGTTTGTGGCTTATACAAAGGGCTTTGGGAGAATTACTCGATTTTTGAGGTAATGACTTGGCAACCGTGCCATTTGCAGCGTTCTGCTATGATTTGCGTTCAAATAACTCTTTCAGATACAAAAGTAACTATTTTTTTGAACATGAAAATAGGTCTTGTTATTTTTAACCTATTCCGATAATCCATATCAGCTAAAAGCCAAACTTTGATTGCAATTTCCTGTTCATCTTACTTGAGTCAAATTGCTTTGATAAAACATTGTCAAAATACAGAACAGGAATTTTTTGCCCAGAAAATTGTGGTAAAAGTTGTTCCAAAAAACTTAGTCCAATACCAGTAAGTGTCTGCACTGTCCCTGCTGGCAGAAATAATGGTAAGGCACAAACAACAGCCCATCTTAACCATTTTTCAATTAGACTATTGTTTGAACGTCCATTTAATAAAGCTAATTCCAATTCCTTAACACTATAATTGTGACTTTTAAGCCAAGAAGTAAATTCTCCAAAAGCGACCTTATCTCTAACTCTGATAATATCTTTCATTGAAATCACACCATTATAGTATAAAATCGATAGATTTGGTATACCTTTGGCGTAAAGAACCTGTTTGAAATATTGGATAATGCTATCTAATTGAATGTCACTTTTGTATAACAAGTACTTTTTTGCTTCATCTTCAAGTAAAATCTCATCTGTTTTAAGCTGTTTAGACCATTCTATACTTCGTTCAAACAAGCAAAGTCTTACAGCTGACCAAGTATCATCTTCATTTGAAATGGACATGATACTGTCAGATTGAATATTCAAAAGAGCTCGAATTCTATCATTGTAAGAAAAATCTTCATACATATTTTCTTGTGAAGTATTGTCCCAAAAGTCATATGTATCGGAATCAGATGTATTACACACCTTTTTTAAAATTGAATTCATAAAACGTGACGCTTCTAATCCTTTGCGTTCTAATAGGCGAGAGCATATTTTATCTTGATATTGCGTTTCATGCATATTCATATATAATACGGAATTTCCGTTACACATAAAAGCAGGAACCCACCAATTATCTAAAATCACTATTTCGCCTCTATTATAAAGCATTCTGAAAGCATCAAATCCAATACACTCAATCATTTCTTCTATTGAGTCTGTTCTGATGAAAAGTTTATCGTGCGTCAAAAGTGCCGAAATAATTCGATTCAAAAAGTATAGTTTTTCGGGCATTGATATTTCAGGAAACATATGTCCATGCCAGCGATCATAATAAACGCCCTCGGATGTTTTATTTATCCTATAGCTAAATTGGTCAAACAATACTGCCATAACTTGCTTTTTAATGAACACATAATAATGCGAGACCTTATCCCGAACTCGCGTAAACAGTTATTTCGCACTACTCGAAATTGTCATAAGTACATTTGTTTTCGTATCTAACAGCAACCTGAACTCCGTTGTAAAACATGGGTTCTTGGTTTCGTAGGTTTTCTTTTTCCTTAAAAATATGAAAATCGATAAAGCGTGTTTTGTGCTCTTGTAAGTCTGATGATATAGCCATATCTTCTGTTACATCATATTCTAAAATCTTACCTTTTAAGTGTTCATTCAATTGTTCCAATTTTTCTTTTTTCCCTTTAGGAACTTCAATGCACAAATTTTCATAACTGTATTCATTACATTGGTCAAAAGCGTCTGGCGCAATATAGGATACACTGGGTGGAATAATAATATGTAAGTACTCGCATCCGTAGAATGCGTGTGACATTATGCAAGTAATTGTATTGGGCAATTCCACTTTTTTTAAATCATATGCGTCATAAAACATATATTCAGAAATGCCAAAAAGAGTCTCTGGAATATTGATGCTTTTCAAACCACATCCTCGAAATGCAGAAAAACCAATATTTGAAATGGATGGGGGGATACATAATTCTGTTAACGATTGACAATTACAAAACGCATCATCACCAATATATTTGATATTAGGTGGTAATGTTACATTATCAAGAGAAATACAACCCTCGAACGCTGAATCGGGAATAGAAAGAAGCGATTGAGGTAATAAAACTGATTTCAGTGACATGCAGTTCTGAAACATACCTATGCCAAGTTTCGTTATACCCTCTTCAATAATAACATCCGTTAAATTATCACATCCATTGAAAGTGAATTCACCGAAATCACTAATAGAATTGGGAATAAGCAATTTTTCTACGCTGCAACCCGAAAAAGCTAAATCCTCTATTTTTTTTACAGACTTTGGAATGACAATGCTTTTTATTTTTCTCATCATAAAAGCTTCAAACTTGATAACTTCAACTCCATCTGGAATTATGATAGAATCCGTATCTTTCGCCTTTATAAAAGTCTTTCCATCAGCGGAAATAGTGTAAAATTCCGTTTCAATTGGTGTTGATTGAATGGTGGATTCATCACTTACAGATTTTGTTGCTGACGATTCTTTATTTATTATACGAGCAGAAGATATATCGGGGATAATGAGGTTGTCATCATCTTCGTAAAAGTCTATGTCATCGTCATGTTGCTCTCTATATTTTTGAAGTTGCTCTTCAAGTTGTTGTTCCTCTTCATATTTTTGCTCCTTGATGCGTCTTTCTTGTTCTTCCTCATCTTTACGTTGCAAATGCTTATAAACCAAAAAGCCGATAATTAACAAAACGCCAACAAGCCATGTTGGAATACTTTCCGAAGAGTCATGTTCCTCTGCGATTTCATCCAATACCCATTGCTGAGCTGAAACTGGTATTGTGGCAATTAAAAAGATGACAAATGATAAAATTCTCATATAGTTACATTTATTTGGAAAAATAGCATAAAGTCGTGATAATTTAATCAGTACTATCGATTTTAAATTGTAACTAGTCGTATCCTCCAAAAGGACAGAAAAACCAACCCCAATAAAAATGGAATCGGTCTATTGCTCATTCTCTATTAATAGTCTAAGTTTGCGTTACACTCTTTTGCTCGCTTATATGATACCTTTTTGCGATGTGTGAGATTAACAATCATAGTTGGTATTGAGCAGACAAAAATTCCAATTATACCTCCGATAATACAGCCTACTAGTTTTCCGAGACTAAAATCAAGTTCTTTTTTAAAGAATAGTGTATAAACTTGAAAAACGATTCCTGCTACAAATCCTATAGGTATTGCAAATGAAGCCATTTTGTCGGTTATTGCATCATATTTAACATATTCTTCATAGCAATCCTTGCAACAGAGCACATGAAATTTTCGAATATACTTCGTTTCTTTAAGATAACCGCCAACCCAAGTACTGCCAACAGAAAAGTCTCTATGAGCAGTTTCTTCTTGAGGGATAGACTGAAAATTGCGATAATTGTTAGTGATATCCCTGCCACAAAATGGACAAATAATTTTATTATTAACCATATAACATTATTCTAAATGCTTATTTCCACATAAGATTCCTTTGCTGTTTTGATAAAGTATCCTCAATCCGACTACAAAAGTACAAAAATCCGTGATACGAAATACCATTATCACGGACTTTATTTTGATTTACAATTTAATACCTCGATTTTGTTTTCTTGTAGGTACTCCCAATGTTTGCATAAACTCGTCTTTCTTTCGTCTGAACCAACTGATGTGTGAAACACCATCTATGTTAAAGTTGAAATTGCCCTCCTTGTCCTCTTTAAGTGAACATTTCGTTTTGTCTGCCCTGAAATGTTGGTTAAACTCTCGTGAATACAGTTCGCCTTTAATGGAAACATCCTTAAACATACACAGCTTTTTGATTAGCCTATCGCTAAAATTCAGAGTATCACGCAAAAACTTGATAGTAGGTATCAGCTTTTCCACATAAGGGAAGTAGCGTTTGACAAAATCCGTAAATTCCGACAGTTTGCGGTATTGTCGTTCGTAAGCATTCTTCATTTCCTGTATCTGCTTGCTATGTTGTTCCTCTCGTTGTATGGCTTCTTCTTCAAGTTCCTGTATGCGTTTTTGCAAATTTTCATTTCTATGTTCAAACTCTTTCAACTTACCACCACCGAAAAGAGAACCGACCTTTGCCACGAATGCGGCTTTCGCTTCCGTCTTGGCAGCTTCCAGTTTCTCCGACTTGACTTCCTGCCTTACCTCGTCAAGCTGTTGCTCTGCCTGTTGCTGCTCTGTCTGTAACTGTTGCACATTGGCTTCAAGTTCACCCGTCTGCCGTATCAAATCACGGTAGTATTTGGGCGGTTGTCGTATGGCGTGCTTCCGAGCCACGCACACCACGTTGCAAGCCATATTTCTCCATTGCTTTTGCATAACTGTCGTGATATATTACCAGCTTCTTACGTGTCAATACATCATCAGCACACAGACGCACGATATTGGCTTTCTTGCGGTACAAGCGTTTACCATCCTCCTGCTTCTTATTGGCTTTCCTGCGCTTTTCTGTTACTATCGGTACGACCGTGGCATGAATGTGCGGTGTGTGCTCATCCATGTGCAGGACTGCCGAAACTGTATTTTCCTTGCCAAAGGTACGGTGCAGCCATTGTAAGTTGTCATCACACCATTCGTCAAGTTTGCCCTCTTCCTGTATTTTCATCATATCCTCGTGCGTACCCGAAAGCACGATTCTAATTGCCCGCACTTGGTCGGGGATTATCTTACGTTTGATGCCTGCCGTACGGATACGGTGGCTTATCGCTTCGGTACGGTCGGACACTCCATCAGGGAACTCCACCAGTTCACGGTTGAGATGTGTACGTGTAGGGTCTGCGTTCTTGGGTATGGTCTTACGTTCTATGTGGTCGGATGCGCCCGTGTCAGCCGAGCCTTTTGCTTTGTTGATTTGAATGCTTATATATCCCATGCTTGTTTTTCGTTTTAAGGTTTGACAATTTGGTTTGTTGGTTTCCGTCTGCTGCGGTCATGCCGCATGGCAAACGGGGGTGTCCAGAGGGGTGTAACCCCGTTGGCTCATTGGGGCATTTTTAGCTGTGCCTGCACTGCGTAAAGAAAATGCCCTAATGAGCTATGGCTTTTCTGTTCTCAAAAGCCTGTGAGAGTACCAGCTGTATAGGCAGCTCTTTTCTTTTCATTGATATGATACGCCTTCCCTTGTCGGCTGGTCGGACAACAGGCAGGTCGGATGTCCGACCGACCAGCTTGCGGATAGTGGCATTTCCTTCCATCCATTTGTCCCGCAAACTTGTTGGCGGATGAAAATCCGATGAATTGATGAGTTGATAGGATAATATACTGATAACCAAAATGATATATGTTCATCATCGTTTCATCAAACCGCTCACCAAAAGAAAAGTGATGTAGAGTGCGGTGTGTTCTTTCTCTTTTCATCAGCCCGATTCTCTTGTTGAAAGGTTGATGAAGACGTAAGTTACTGTTTCTCTTTATTTTTATATATACTTTCATCATCTCATCAAAATATCAGAATTTTTCCAGCTGTATTTTGTTTACCGTGTAGTAACGTCCTATTCCTCTTATCGGCGAATAATGACAATCCCGATTCACAATCTTGTAGAGAATTGTACCTACGCAAATGATTCCTTTTTTTCTTCATGTTCTTGATACAGGTTTTAGTGCTGCCTACATTCTGTCGGCAACGGGTTAAACATGGTTGCAAAGCTACGGAAGTGTCGGTAAAATCTTGATACGCAAATCTATGCGGAACGGCGCAAAATAGGTCATGCCAAAAGAAAATGCAGTATAAACGGGTGGCTCTTTCAGATAAAAGGAGATAAAAAAGCCCGAAGTCGTGGAATATGCACGTCTTCGGGGACTGGATGTTGCAGATAATTACAGATTGACTGACGCACTGATTTACGGATTTAATGACTTCATGTCGTCACTACGTCAGATTAAACCGTTAATCATCCAATTGTGGTCGATGCCGAGAAAGTGAAGCGTGAGGAACAGGCTTACCGGTCTATACCCGTCATCACGGACTTTACAGATGCCGGCGGCAACGACCGCATGAAGGAGATGAACTAGGATAACTACAACCGTATCCGTGCCGAGGTCCGGCAGATTGTCGCTGACGAGTTGCAGCGCATACAGTCCGACCCCGAACTGCAATACCTCTTGCAGAACAAATAGAAATATCATAGACGAAAAGAAAAATCCGTAATACGACTGGATATTCCAGACTGTATTACGGATTTTCCTTTTTTATAACGCGTATTTCTGATTCAGATTGACTGAAAAGCCTTCCATTTCTTAGGTATCTGTAAATCAAAGTTTGCCTTTCCAAGATGTACCACATCAGGTAAAAGACATTGCCTGAAACGAGTTTCATATTGTTTCATATGGATAGGCTTACCCATACCCATAGTAGCAAGATTACTGGAGTACTGGTAAGGAGGGAAATATACAAAAACCTTTTGACAAGCTTCTGTTGCAAGTTCGATAGCAGGTATCATGTCACTATCAGCTGATACTACAATGGATATATCACAATTCTTCTGATAGGCATCTGCTACAATCTGTGTAGCTATTCGTACATCAGTTTCCTTTTCCTCATGGGTATGAATAACATTTCCGCATTTGAAACAGGTTATAGATTTTTTCAGATACTTACCCAATATCAACTTGAATTTTGGATTTTCTCTATTGGCTTGAAAAAAGGCATTCTGGCGAAGACTTTGGTCTATATCATCAGGCTTTGCCGAAAAATACTTGACGGCAACAAGCTCCTGATTCGGGCGCATGAACATCTCGAACAACTTGACTATATCAAGCCAATAATATTTCTTCCATTTAGCATTGCTCTTCAGTCCGAAATAGAAATTGAATCCATCAATATAGACTATAACGCGTTGTTTTTGCTCCATATTCCAATTGTATATATAAAAAATAAGCCACCTTTTTAGGGGTGGCGAGCCTTAGTATTTTCCACCTAAGGGCGATATTGTATTGCAAAAGTACAATTTATATTTGATAATACAAATATAGTAGAAACTTTTTTTATTTTTTTCGTAATAAATCAAGGCGGACTTATCGCTTATTTTCTTGCTTCACCGCCTCTTCCGTTCCGCCTCCTCGTCCCGCATCATCCTGCGGTTCAGCCGTTCCGCCGCCCTGTCAAAGAAATACGTCCGGCTCTCGTTCTTCCGCCGCTTGATGTCCGCATAGGTATTGTAGTGGCTGAACATAAAAAGTTCACCCTAACATTCATACGGCATTCTGTTATTCATTGACACTAGCAGGACTTGTTTTTCTTTTCGTCGGCACAATCTTTCCAGCAGTGCATTGCGAACCGTTGCGGCACCTGACGTATCAATGCGAAAAGCGAGTGCCACCACCATCGGCAAGGCATACATGTCCGCATAATAGCCGTTGGGCAGCTTGATACGTTTTTCAGCTTCAAGAGAATTCAAAACTCCACACTTGTACACGGCACGAATGGCGGCACGGAGCGTCGAGGCGATTACCCCGAACAGCTCTACCAGCTCCATTTCATTCATCCATATATTACCTGTATCAGATGGTATGGTAATTCTACCATAGCTGTCCGTTGTGATTATTTCCCGTTTCATATCCCTGCCATTTTCACGTTCCCGAATGATTTGCTCAGCTTGTCGCCCAGCATCGTGAAGTCATTATCCAATTACTGCACGGTTATCTTCGCATAGATTTGCGTGGTCTCAATGTTCGTATGCCCCAAAATACGGCTGACGCTCTCGATTGGCATCCCTTTGCTGAGAGCCAGGGTCGCAAACCCGTGCCTTGAGCAATGAAAGCTGATTTTCTTGGTGATGCCGCATTCCTTTATCATCTTTCCCATACGCTTGCATATAGACCAATAGTTGAGATTGGGAAAAGACAAGATTGTTTTCCTAAAAGCCTTGTAACGCTCGATTATCTGCAAGGGAATATCCAGCAGCTTTATCTGAAACGGTACACCCGTCTTGTGCCGTTTGGAAATAATCCATTTTTCACCGTTTACTTCCACAATCTGGTCGTTGCTTAATTCCTTTATATCCACAAATGAGAGGGCGGTAAAACTGGCGAAAACAAAAATATCACGGAGATAGGAGTTCTTGGGGTCTTTGAACTGAAATTCCATCAATGTTTTCAGCTCATTCTCCGTCAGATATTCACGCTCTTTCGTGTTCGGGCTTATATGGAACTGGGCAAACGGATTTCTCGGTATATGTCCGTTGAAGTGTGCTCGCATCACCACACCTTTCAGCCACATGCAGTTTTCCCATATCGAACCGTTGTGCAGTCCGGCTTCGTTGGAAAGGAACACGGCGAACTCCTTGATGAAGTCGGGCGTAAGTTCAGGCATGGAGATGTCGTTCCGCTTGTAATGTGACCTGATGAATGCCGCCACATGGTTTCTTGCCCGTACCCTTGCCATATAGGTAGCCCTGACCCTGTCTTTTTCGGCACGCTTCTCGAACACTTTATTTTCCTTATCGAAAGCACTGAGCAACGTTTCATACTCACCGCCCAATCCCTGATAGGCATTGCGTACCATTTCTGCTGTTACATACGCTTCACGGTCGGATATACGCTGGTAATGCTTGATGATTTGAGCCTTGATGTTGTCAAGCGCAAGATTGGTTTCCCTCGCTTCCATACTCTTGCCCTTTGCCTTGTTCCCTTTGGCATCCCAAAGCTCCTTCGGAATAGTCCGCTTGCAGCTGAACTGTGCTACCGTTCCGTTGATTGTAACTCGTCCCATGATGGGGACAATTCCGTTCTTTTCCTTACTGCCGTTCACGTAGAACAGCACCTTGAATGTGCTTCTTGCCATACTCGTTTCTTTTTGGTTGCAAAACTATAAATCAACGAGTTACCTATTGATAAGCAAAACTGCGCAGAACGCCGCAAAATGAAACAGGAACTGTTAAATCTGCACTTTCATCGGGTAATGATTAGGAAACCGTTCTTTTGCTTTAATCTGCTTTAAGACGGTTTTCAACTGTCTGCCCAACTTCTGCGTTTTTCCTCTAACTCCCTAATTATCAAATCCTGTTGCGTTAATCTGCTGCAATTCGGCGGATATTCCGAAGTTTTTGCGTAAGTTTGCAGAAACAGTAAATTTCATTTCAGATGAGGAGCATGATTTATCCGGTAGGCATACAGAGTTTTGAAGAGATACGGAAAGGAGACTATTGTTATGTCGATAAGACCGCACAGATTTATCAGTTGGTAAAAACGGGTAAATACTACTTTCTGAGTCGTCCGCGACGCTTTGGGAAAAGTCTGCTTATATCTACGTTGGAAGCTTACTTCCAAGGGAAAAAAGAACTTTTCCATGGCTTGGCTATGGAAACTTTGGAAAAGGAATGGACTACATATCCTGCATTGCATCTGGATTTGAATGCACAAAAATACGACACTCCGGAAGCGTTGATTCATGTGCTGGAGGAAAATCTACAATACTGGGAAAGTCTTTATGGGGCTTCGGAGAGTGAAATAGGAGTAGCCCGCCGTTTCAACGGGATGATTCGCCGTGCGGCCGAAAAAACGGGAAAGAATGTGGTGGTACTGGTGGATGAGTACGATAAGCCCATGCTCCAGGCTATTGGCAATGAAGCGTTGTTGACCGAGTACCGTAATACGTTGAAAGCTTTTTATGGAGCTTTGAAGTCGATGGATGCATATCTCCGTTTTGCTTTGTTGACTGGTGTGACAAAGTTCAGTAAAATAAGTGTGTTCAGCGATTTGAATAATCTGGAAGACATTTCCTTGCAGCAGGCTTACAATAATTTGTGCGGTATTACTGAGCAAGAATTACTGGAAAACTTTGAAGAAGGAATCCGTGTGTTGGGGCAACATAATGAGATGGCGTATGAAGAGACTTGTAAAAGCCTGCGACAATGGTATGACGGTTATCATTTTTCCGGTCATACAGGCGGCCTTTACAATCCGTTCAGTCTGCTCAATGCCTTGAAAAGTAGGGAATTTGGAAGTTATTGGTTTGAGACGGGCACACCGACTTTCTTAGTGGAACTACTTTTACGTAGTCACTATGATTTGCATCGTCTGACGGAAGAACTTGCTACCGCTGACTCTTTAAGCGGTATTGATACGATGGAGACGAATCCTGTGCCTATTCTATATCAGAGTGGCTATCTCACCATAAAGGGATACGACAAGCGTTTTCGTACATATACCTTGGGCTTCCCTAATCGGGAAGTGGAGGAAGGATTTGTCAAGTTTCTCTTGCCTTTTTATTTGGCTACATCAAAAGCTGATTCGGCATTTGAAATTGTCAGTTAAGAAAAAGAACCGGACTCCAATCAGTCCAGTTCTCTCTGACGGCAGAAGCATCCGCCGAATTTCTCGTCCACGTGTTCTACCGGCTGGCGGAAGATGCCGTAAACCGATGAGCCGGATCCGCTCATGCTGGCATACACCGCGCCCAGATCATACAACTCGTCCTTGATGGCCGCAATCTCCGGATATTTCAGGAACACGCTGTCTTCAAAATCATTCTTCATGTTGTCTTTCCACGTTTCTACCGGTTGGCAGATGATGTCTTTCAATGGAACTTCCGGATGGCGGGGAGTGATGTGTGCGAAAGCATCGCGTGTGGATACGAAGATATCTGGTTTCACCAGCACCAGGTAATAACCCGAAAGCGAAAGACGGACAGGTTCGAATATGTTACCGATGCCCGTGGCAAATACCGGCTGGTTGCGGATGAAGAAAGCACAATCGGCTCCTAAGCGGGCGGCGTAGTCTTCCATCTTCTCCAGACTTAGTGCCAGACGGAATTTCTCGTTCAGCAACTTAATCATGAATGCGCAATCGGATGAACCGCCTCCCAGTCCGGCACCCGTGGGGATGTGCTTGAACAGGTGGATGTCAACGGGTGGTATGTCATGATCCTTTTTCAGCAATTCGTAGGCTCTGACCACTAAGTTGTCTTCCGGCTTTCCTTCGATAGCCGTGCCTTTCACGTGAAGCGTATAAGGAGCATCGTTTTGTTCTCTTCGTGTCACTTCCAGTGCATCTTGCAGGTGGATGGGGTAGAAAATGGTTTCCAGGTTGTGGTAACCGTCGGGACGTTTTTCAATAATATTCAGGCCAAGGTTTATTTTGGCATTGGGAAATGTAATCATAAGGTCGTTTGTTTTTTCGTTGCTCAAATATAGCAGAAAGTTTCGAGAAAATCGGGATTCACGGAAAAAATCGTATCTTTGCCCCACTTAAACAAAAACAAAATGGCAGAACCGAGAAGAAATACACGTGTGGCAAAGACGGCTAAGACCAAGCCGATGGATGAGTACGGCCACCTCCAGCCTCAGGCTCCCGAACTGGAAGAAGCTGTGCTGGGTGCGCTGATGATTGAGAAGGATGCGTATTCGCTGGTGAGCGAGATTCTTCGTCCGGAGTCGTTCTACGAACACCGGCACCAGCTGATTTATGCGGCCATTACTGACTTGGCTATTCAACAGAAACCGATTGATATTTTGACCGTGGCCGAGCAGTTGCGCTCGCGCGGTAACCTGGAAGAGGCGGGCGGACCGTTCTATATCACTCAGCTGAGTGGTAAGGTAGCCTCGTCGGCTCATATTGAGTACCATGCCCGCATCATTGCCCAGAAGTTTCTGGCACGTGAGCTGATTTCTTTTACGAGTAACATACAGACTAAGGCGTTCGATGAGACGCAGGACGTGGACGACCTGATGCAGGAGGCCGAAGGAAAACTCTTCGAAATCTCTCAGCAGAACATGAAGAAGGACTACACGCAGATTAATCCGGTCATCCAGGAAGCCTATGAAATGCTTCAGAAGGCGGCGGCACGTACCGACGGTTTGAGTGGGCTTTCGAGCGGATTCCATCAGCTGGACAAGATGACCTCCGGCTGGCAAAACTCCGACCTGATTATCATTGCGGCTCGTCCGGCCATGGGTAAGACGGCCTTCGTGCTTTCCATGGCCAAAAACATGGCGGTGAACAGCAAAGTGCCCGTAGCCTTGTTCTCGCTTGAAATGAGCAACGTGCAGCTGGTAAACCGTCTGATTGTGAACGTCTGCGAAATTCCGGGCGAGAAAATCAAGAGCGGTCAGCTGGCACCTTACGAGTGGGGACAGCTCGACTACAAGATAAAAGAACTCTACGACGCACCGCTTTACGTGGACGACACGCCTTCTTTGTCCGTGTTCGAATTGCGAACTAAGGCACGTCGTCTGGTACGTGAGCATGGGGTGAAAATCATCATCATCGACTACCTCCAGCTGATGAATGCCAGTGGTATGTCGTTCGGAAGCCGTCAGGAAGAGGTCAGCACCATTTCGCGTTCGTTGAAGGGATTGGCCAAGGAACTGAACATCCCGATTATTGCGCTGAGCCAGTTGAACCGTGGAGTAGAGAACCGTGAAGGTATCGACGGAAAACGTCCGCAATTGAGCGACCTTCGTGAATCGGGAGCCATCGAGCAGGATGCCGATATGGTGTGCTTCATCCACCGTCCGGAATACTATAAGATTTACACCGATGAGAAAGGTAACGACCTGCACGGCATGGCCGAAATCATTATCGCCAAGCACCGTAACGGTGCCGTAGGTGATGTGCTGCTTCGTTTCCGTGGCGAATATGCCCGTTTCCAGAACCCCGACGACGACATGATTGTGCCGATGCCGGGCGAAGAAAAGAAGGCTCCGGTGCTCCGTTCGAAGATGAATAACGGCGGCGGACAGGACTTCGTACCGCCTCCACCCACGGAGATGCCGCCTATGCCCGACAATCCGTTTGGCGCGCCTGTGCCCGATGTACCATTCTGACGGTTTTTGGCTAAAAATATTTTTTGTCTTACCTCTTATATCCCAAATATGTATTAACTTTGCACATCATTGTTTGGGAAATTATAAAATACTATTACGATATGAATATTTCTTATAACTGGCTGAAAGAATACGTCGACTTCGACCTTACTCCGGACGAAGTGGCAGCCGCACTGACTTCCATCGGTTTGGAGACTGGGGGAGTGGAAGAAGTTCAAACTATCAAGGGAGGATTGGAAGGTTTGGTAGTAGGCGAAGTGCTGACCTGCGAGCCGCATCCCAATTCTGACCACATGCATATTACGACCGTCAATTTAGGACAGGGAGAACCTGTGCAGATTGTCTGTGGTGCTGCCAACGTGGCTGCCGGACAGAAGGTTATCGTAGCTACGCTGGGTACAAAATTGTATGATGGTGACGAATGCTTCACCATCAAGAAGTCGAAGCTCCGTGGCGTAGAATCAAACGGTATGATTTGTGCCGAAGATGAAATCGGCGTGGGCACAAGCCATGAAGGTATCATCGTGTTGCCTGCCGACGTAGTTCCGGGTACACTGGCCAAGGATTACTATAATGTGAAGAGCGAATACGTACTCGAAGTGGACATCACTCCGAACCGTGCCGATGCCTGCTCACACTATGGTGTGGCACGCGACCTCTACGCATGGCTCATTCAGAACGGTCATAAAGCTACGCTGAAGCGTCCTTCGGTAGATGCATTCAAGGTAGACAATCATGACATGAATATCGACATTGTGGTGGAAAATACTGAAGCCTGCCCGCGTTATGCCGGAGTAGCCATCAAGGGAGTAACGGTGAAGGAAAGCCCTGAATGGTTGCAGAACAAGCTCCGCCTTATTGGTGTGCGTCCTATTAATAACATCGTTGATATTACCAACTACATCCTGCACGCCTATGGCCAGCCGATGCACTGCTTCGATGCCGACAAGATAAAGGGCGGCAAGATTGTGGTGAAGACTTGTGCCGAAGGAACTCCGTTTGTTACATTGGACGAAGTGGAACGTAAATTGTCCGACAAGGACCTGATGATTTGCAACGCGGAAGAACCGATGTGTATTGCCGGTGTGTTCGGAGGTCTGGATTCAGGTACTACCGAAACTACTACCGACGTGTTCCTGGAAAGTGCTTACTTCCATCCTACATGGGTGCGTAAGACTGCCCGCCGTCACGGATTGAGCACCGATTCTTCTTTCCGTTTCGAACGTGGTATCGACCCGAACATCACTATCTATGCCTTGAAGGAGGCCGCTCTGCTGGTGAAAGAACTGGCCGGAGGTGAAATTGCTTCTGACATCAAAGATAACTATCCGAATCCGATTGCCGATTTCGCGGTAGAACTTTCATATAATTATGTAAACTCACTGATTGGAAAGGAAATTCCGGCAGAAACGGTGAAGAGCATCGTAACCAGCCTGGAAATGAAAATTGTGGAAGAAACGGCCGAAGGTCTTTCTTTGCAGATTCCTCCTTATCGTGTAGACGTGCAGCGTCCGTGCGACGTGGTTGAAGATATTCTTCGTATCTACGGATATAACAACGTGGAAATTCCTACTACCCTGAAATCAAGCCTGAGCGTGAAGGGAGAAGTGGACAAATCGGTGAAACTCCAGAACCTGGTAGGTGAACAGCTGGTGGGTTGCGGATTTAATGAAATCCTGAACAACTCTTTGACAGCAGCCGCTTATTGCGACGGACTGGAAACTTACAAGCCGGAAAATCTGGTTCGCCTGATGAACCCGTTGAGTAACGATCTGAACGTGATGCGTGCTACCTTACTTTTCGGTGGTCTGGAAAGCATCCAGCACAATGCCAACCGTAAGAATGCCGACTTGAAGTTCTTCGAATTCGGTAACTGCTATCACTTCCATGCTGAGAAAAAGAATCCGGAAAAAGTGTTGTCAGGCTATTCAGAAGAGTTGCACATGGGGTTGTGGATTACCGGAAAGCGTGTAAGCAACTCATGGGCTCATGCCGACGAAAACGCTTCGGTTTACGAACTGAAGGCTTACGTGCTGAACATATTCCGTCGTCTGGGCGTGAACTTCGGCTCGCTGGTATTCGGTAACCTTTCAGACGATATCTACTCAGTAGCTATCTCCGTACACACCCGTGGTGGTAAATTGCTGGCTACCTTTGGTGTAGTTTGCAAGAAGATTCAGAAAGCGTTCGATATCGACAATGAAGTGTACTATGCCGACCTGAACTGGAAAGAACTGATGAAGGCCATCAAGGGCAATACGGTAAGCTACAAGGAAATCTCCAAGTTCCCGGCTGTAAAACGTGACCTGGCATTGCTGATTGACAAGAAGATACAATTTGCCGAAATCGAAAAGATTGCTTACGAAACCGACAAGAAGTTACTCAAGTCTGTAGAATTGTTCGACGTGTACGAAGGAAAGAACTTGGAAGCTGGCAAGAAGAGCTATGCTGTAAGCTTCATGCTTCAGGATGAAAACGCTACACTGAACGACAAACAGATTGATAAGTTTATGCAGAAGCTGATTGGCAACTTGCAGAATAAGCTTGGAGCTGTGCTTCGATAATAAGTAAATTCATTAAAAAATAAATTTAAAATATCATCCAATGGGAAGAGCATTTGAATATAGAAAAGCTACGAAGCTGAAAAGATGGGGTCACATGGCAAAGACCTTTACACGTCTGGGTAAACAAATTGCAATTGCGGTAAAGGCCGGCGGTCCTGAACCGGAAAACAACCCGACTCTGCGTTCGGTAATCGCTACTTGTAAGCGTGAAAACATGCCGAAAGATAACATTGAACGTGCTATCAAGAACGCAATGGGTAAAGACCAGAGCGATTACAAAGGTATGACTTACGAAGGATACGGTCCTCACGGAATCGCCGTATTCGTAGATACATTGACTGATAATACCACTCGTACCGTAGCCGATGTACGTTCTGTGTTCAACAAGTTCGGAGGTAACTTGGGTACTACAGGTTCACTGGCCTTCTTGTTCGATCACAAGTGTGTGTTCACTTTCAAGAAGAAAGAAGGTATCGATATGGAAGAACTGATTCTGGACTTGATTGACTACAACGTAGAAGACGAATTCGATGAAGATCCGGAAGAAGGAACTATCACTATCTACGGTGATCCGAAGAGCTATGCGGCTATCCAGAAACATCTGGAAGAATGCGGCTTCGAAGATGTCGGTGGTGATTTCACTTACATCCCGAACGACTTGAAAGATGTGACTCCGGAGCAGCGTGAAACTATCGACAAGATGGTAGAACGTCTGGAAGAGTTCGACGATGTACAGACTGTATATACTAACATGAAACCGGAAGAAGACGCTGAATAAGCTTTTTCTTGAAAGATAATGACGGAACGGAGTATCCGGCCGGAATAATCCGGCAAGTGGTGCTCCGTTCTCTTTTTATGTTAACTCGACTAGCATATTGATGACAATGAAATATACTTATCGTACGATGGGAACATGCAGTTCTCAGATTGATTTTGAGGTAGAGGATGGCATACTGAAGGGCGTGCATTTTACCGGTGGTTGCAATGGAAACTTGAAAGGGATTTCAGCCTTGGTGGAAGGTATGAAAATAGATGAAGTGATTGCTCGTCTGGAAGGTATCCGTTGTGGCGGGAAGCCGACTTCTTGTCCCGACCAGCTCTGTAAGGCTTTGCGGGAAATCTAAGTGACTAAATGAGGGATATTGAAGCAAAGAGCACTTCTGAGAGATGAATGTTATGTCTCGGGAGTGCTCTTTTTATGTGAATGTTTGATATTAAAGCTACTCAGAAAGAGTGGAAAGCAGGAATACCAATAGCGCAGCCGCAATGGCTAGTGAAATGAAGGTAAAGACAGCCAGGAAAACGATTGTCTTGACAAATGTACGTATCCATCCCCGGCGGTATACCGTGTGCAGGGAAATGTAGGTGTACACGAACATACCTGTTACGAAGATAAGGAGAGTATACATCGGCATGTTTCCTTTAAACGATTCCATAAAAGTGTCACTTGTCAGCACGGGTACCAGCGGAATAGGAATCAGTATCAGAAACACGGTGTTCAGGTGAATGGCATGTACGAAATGCCACATGTAAGGAAACTTGGATTTCCGGAACATTCCTTGCAGAAGCCAGGCAAACAGAGGCAGAAGGAACATCATGTAGAGCGGAGTCCATTTGGACAAATCTCCCAAAAGATGGTTGAGAAAGGATTCCTGACGAAGTTGTTGTGCTTCATCGCTGTGGTCTTCTTTCCATTCGTATACGGGAGTTAGGGCGGTACCGGTCGAGTCTACCTGAAAGTGGCGTGCAGCTTGCAGGGATTCAGAGGTAATCTCCTCTTCCGCGATCAGGTTATCCAGGTACTCACCTTTTACTTTTTTGAGATTCAGAATGGTAGTCAGGTCTTTTTGCCGGAGAGTGGTTTCATGCAGGCAGGAGTCGGCCACGATCCGGGGCATTTGCACGTAGGAAAGAGAGAATCGGTCGTCCAGTTGTTGTACCTTGAACAATTCCTCGGCCTTTTCTACTCCTCTTTCCTGAAAAGCTTTCACTAACTCGGGGCCTTGGTATACATACATGCATGTATCGGGCAGGGTAGCAGACGATTTGAGTTGTGCTACGATTTCGTCGTTGATATTGAGGGAGCTTACCGCCTGCAATGCCTGATTGGCCTTGTCGGAAGCTATCATAAAGAAAAGGGTAAAGAAAACAACAGAGATACACATATAAAGCCGGAAAGGATGTACGTAGGAATTGATTTTTCCGGCATTGAATTCGTTGGTCAGGAATCCGGGACGGGTAAACATCAGCCACAAGGTTTGCCAGATTTTGCTATCAAACTGATAGACATTTTCAATGTATTGTCTGAGGTATTTCCAGAAAGGCTGGTAGATATCGAGGGCATATTGTCCGCAACAATGACAATACATTCCCTCCAGCTTGGTACCGCAATTCTTACAATAGGTGTACCCGGGTACAGTTTTTTTACGTATTCTCCGGAGGCGTTTCAACTCGATGAGGCGCATTACCCGGCGCTTTCGTTCTTTCAGTCTTTGCCGCATCTGGGCGAAAAGAGTCTTGTGGGTTTCTTCTTTGTGTGTGGTATTTTCCATGTCAGTAGAAATGTAATATAAATGATATTTTGACACAAAAGTACGTTTGCAAAATGAATTTAGCAAGTTTTTCTGAGGGGAATTGAAAATGCTTGGTATTCGGATTTAAGGAAATAAAAAAGTGATATTGTTTCTCTTGAAGCATGTATCACAGAAACAATATCACTCGGTGAATGAACAAACAAGAGGTATTTCACCCGCAAGTTTATCCAATCTTGCTTATCTTCTTTAATTTTTCTTCGTCAATGAGCTTGATTTTTCGTCCGTCAATAATAATCAGTTTTTCGGCGGCGAAATTAGACAAGGTTCGGATGGCATTGGATGTGGTCATGTTGGAGAGGTTGGCCAGGTCTTCTCTGGAGAGATAGATGCTCAGAGTACACTGGTCTTCTTCCACACCGTAGGTATCTTTCAGGAAAAGCAATGATTCTGCCAAACGTCCTCGAATGTGTTTCTGGGTCAGGTTGACTGTTCTTTCGTCGGAGATACCCAAGTCTTTCGACAACTGTTTGATGAAAAACATGGCAAGTTCCGTATTTTCCATAATCAGCTGCACGATGACGGGCATGGGAATCAGGCACATGGTACATGGCTCAAAGGCAGCAGCAGCGGTCACGAAATTTTCTTCGGCAAAATAGGCACGATAGGCAAAGTATTCTTTGTCCTTTATTACTCGGATAATCTGGCTGCGTCCCCCTACGCCGTCCTTGTAAATCTTTACCTTTCCGTTCAGCAGGCACATCAAATTCTCCGGCGTTTCACCTTCGCAATAAATCGTTTCGTTCTTTTTGTATTTCTGAATCGTAAAGTTCTGTGCCAGCAATTCGCGTTGTTGCTGTGTTAATGGTTGCCATAAATCTGGTATACTTTCGGCAATCTCAGCTTCTGTTAATTCCTTTTTTACCATAAAATGTTCCAAAACCATGTTATTAAGCACAAAGGTACGAAGAAAAATTGAAAATATTCTTTTTTTTCATCATAAAAATGGCCTCAGATAAGGGCTTTATTATATATTTGCTGTGAATATGCGAAAACTGAAAGGCTTATATGAGGCTTTGTGGGGCTTGCTGGCATTGTGCTTGCTGTGCTGTTTCCCACTGCGAGGGGTGGCGCGCGACAATGCTCCGTACCTTCCGAAAAAGCCTGTCGTGGCCGATTCTATTTTGGATTACATGTTTCATTCTGCATCTATTTATTTGCGTGAGGTGAAAGGATACAAGGGCGATTTGTATTTGAAAGGTCATCTGAAAGTACATAAGCAGAACCGGATTATCAAGTATGTGCCTTCCATGTTTCGTCTGGAAAAGGGTATAAATGATTATTTTCATGAGTCTATCAGTGAGCTGCAATATACGGCTCCTGCCATTTACGACCGGAAGGTCAGGGCAATATCTACGACTTTCCCCAGCACCAGAGGGCAGATATTCGACATTATGGACTACATGAAGTTCAATATTTATGCTCCTTCGCTGATGGGCAACAGGATACTTTCACCGCTGAACAGAAAGGCTCAGGTACATTATCATTATTTGCTTGAAAGGGTGGAGCACCGGTTGGGAGGAGAATTGTATTGCATTCGTGTCGTACCCCGTTACCGGAGCACGCAGTTGGTGGAAGGTTTTCTGTGGCTTTCATCAGCCGACTGGACTATCCGAAGAATGAATCTCAAGGGACGTTATGACCTGGTAAGGTTCCAACTGAGCATGCAGATGGGCGAGGAGGAAGATACGAAATATCTTCCTGTTTTACTGAATCTTGATTTGAACTTCAAGTTCCTGAAGAATCATCTGGAGATGAAGTATACGGGGTGGATGAAGTATTCATCGGTTGTTTATCGTAAGCCGGGGGAGGAATGGATTGTCAAGAAAACGAACGACCATAATCTTTCGAATTCTTATACTTTGTCGTGTGATACCAGTCGGCTCGTGGTGGAACGTGACTCGTTCAACCGCATCCGTCCGATTCCTTTGTCTGCTTATGAGGATTCGCTTTACCGTTCGGCGGATGAGCGGCGATTGAAACGGGAGGCCGATACGATAAAGGCAGAGCCTACAAAACTGAAGAAGAACATGGTGTTCTTGGGGCAGCTGGGGGATGCCTTGATTAGCAGCTATGACATTGACATCTCTAAAGTGGGAAGCATCAACTGCTCTCCGATTATCAATCCCTTATTAGTGAGTTATAGCCACCGGAACGGAATATCCTATCGGCAGGTATTTAAGTACAACAAGCTTTTCCATGATGGGCGTTTGCTACGTATTGTTCCTCAGATTGGTTATAACTTTACAAAGAAAGAGTTTTATGCCAAGGCGGATATGGAATATATCTACAATCCTCGGAAATTGGGCTCCATTGAAGTACATGGAGGAAATGGTAACCGAATTTACAGTAGTGTGGTACTCGACCAGCTGGAGCAGATTCCGGACAGTGCGTTTACCTTCGATGGACTTGAATTGGATTATTTTAAAGATGTATACGTAGATATATCGCATAACATTGAGTTGTGCAACGGACTAAAGTTAGGCACAGGTTTGGCTATGCATTGGCGTTATACTAAGAGTACGCCGGAAGTGGAAGCACGTGTACGTTCTAATTATAACAGTTTCGCTCCCCGTATTCGTCTGGAATGGACACCGGGCATGTATTATTATATGAACGGCAACCGAAAGATAAATGTCGGCTCTTTCTTTCCTACCTTTATGCTGGATTACGAACGGGGTATCAAAGTTTTAAAGAATTCCGGTACCTATGAACGAATCGAAGGTTCTGTGGAACAAATCATTCGTTTGAAGAATGTGCGTTCACTGGCTTATCATGTGGGAGCCGGTATGTTTACCAATCAATCGGATATGTACTTTGTGGATTATGCGCATTTTGCCAACTTGAATCTTCCCCAGGGTTGGAATGACGATATTGGAGGTACGTTCCAGATGCTGGACGGACGCTGGTACAATGCTTCCAGTCATTACATACGAGGTAATCTGACCTTTGAGGCACCTTTCATCCTCTTATATCCGGTCACCCGTTTGTTGTCGTTCGTACAGAAGGAACGTATTTATGCCGGCGTTCTTTTCATGCCCCACCTGAATCCTTATCTGGAATTCGGTTACGGCTTTGCTACCCACTTGTTTGATGTGGGTGTCTTTATCGGAAATGAAAAAGGTAAATTTACCTCCTTGGGATGTAAATTTACCTTCGAATTATTCAACAAATAAAAATAGTTGCATTATACTAACTCGTCCGAAGTATATCCTTGCGGAAGTGGACGACAGTTATATCCAGAAGCCATGATTTCACCGTAGGCTCCGGCAGAACGAAGTGCAATCAGGTCGCCACGGTGTACCTTGTTCAGGTCGATGGCTTTTCCGAATACATCCGATGATTCACAGATAGGACCTACTACATCGTATGCTTCTGCAGGTTCTTCCGAAGTGAGGTTCTCAATCTTGTGATAAGCCTGATACAAAGCCGGACGAATCAGGTCGGTCATTCCTCCGTCTACGATGGCAAACTGCTTGTTGGTACCTTGTTTCACGTAAATAACTTTAGTGATGAGGTTACCGCACTGACCTACCACTGAGCGTCCCAATTCAAAGTGAAGCGTTTGCTGCGGACGCAGGCGCAGGTGCTTGTGATAAGTAGCGAAATACTCTGCGAAGTCAGGAATCGGCTGGCGGTTGGGGTGTGCATAGTCAATACCTAAGCCACCTCCCACGTTGATATGTTCCACGATAATCTGACGGGCAAAAAGTTTCTCCTGTAATTCGTTTACACGGTTACAGAGTGCCACGAAGTCGCCCATATCCAGAATCTGTGAGCCGATGTGGAAGTGTAATCCTACGAACTTCACGTTTTTCATCTCCAGTGCCAGGTCAATCACACGATCCATGTCTTGTATACTGATACCGAATTTATTTTCTGCCAGTCCGGTAGTGATATTGGCATGCGTATGAGCACCTACATCCGGATTGATACGGAAAGCCACGCGGGCAATCTTGTTCTTTGCTGCAGCCAGTTCGTTGATGACTTCCAGTTCTGGAATAGACTCAACGTTAAAACAAAAAATGTCATAATCCAGTCCCAGATTGATTTCCTTGTCTGTTTTTCCTACTCCAGCATATACAATCTTGCTAGCAGGGAATCCGGCCTTGATGGCAGCTTTGATTTCGCCGCCGCTTACGCAGTCAGCTCCCAGTCCGCTTTCACGAATGATGCCTAATATTTTAGGGTTGGCATTAGCTTTCACCGCATAGTGCACACAGAATTTATTGTATTTTCCTGCTTCCTCCTTGATTTTATTTAAGGTTTCACGAAGCAGATTTGTGTCATAATAATAAAATGGCGTTTCCAGTTTTCGGAACTGCTCTATTGGAAAATTAGCTTTCATAAAATGGGTTTAGTTGTGATTGTTGTTATATTAGAAGAATAAAAAAGGCGGTGATGCGGTTTTTACTGACCGTATCCTCCGCCTTTAGCTTTTATAAAAGGTTGCTTTTATTTCTCTTTACCGTTGAAAAGCACGTTGCTCAATGACTGCAACGCCTGCTTCTTATCTGATTCACGAATCAGGAAAGAGATGTTGTAGTTACTTCCACCGAATGAAATCATACGTACCGGAATTTCACGCATTGCATCCAGTGCCTTTGCTTCGAAACCTACGTTTTCCCATTCCAGGTCGCCCACTACACAGACGATACACATGTCATGGTCTACCGTTACTGTACCGTACTTCTTCAGGTCGTTTACGATTTCGTTCAGGTGTTTTGTGTTGTCAATCGACATAGATACACCCACTTCTGAAGTACATACCATATCAATCGGAGTCTGGTAGCTTTCAAAGATTTCAAATACCTTGCGGAGGAAACCGTGAGCCAGCAGCATACGGCTTGACTTAATCTTGATAGCGGTGATGTTGTCTTTGGCAGCTACCGCCTTGATTTTGCCTTTTTCCGTATCGTTAGAAATCAGTGTGCCCGGAGCAGTCGGTTCCATGGTGTTCAGCAAACGTACCGGAATGTTGGCATATTTAGCCGGCTGGATACAAGTCGGGTGCAGAATCTTTGCACCGAAGTAGGCCAGTTCAGCTGCTTCTTCAAAGTGAAGCTGACGTACCGGAGAAGTCTTGTCTACTACGCGCGGGTCATTGTCGTGCATACCGTCGATGTCTGTCCAGATCTGGATTTCAGAAGCATTGATGGCAGCTCCAATCAGAGAAGCCGTATAGTCACTTCCTCCACGCTGCAGGTTGTCGATTTCACCGTATGCGTTGCGGCAGATGAATCCCTGAGTGATATAGATTTCATAACCCGGGTTTGCTTCCAGTTGTGCCGACAGTTTTTCGCGGATATAAGTCAGGTCCGGTTCACTGTTCTTGTCAGTGCGCATGTATTCCAGTGCCGGAATCAATGTCGCGTTTACGCCCTGCTCGCACAAGTAGTTAGTCACCATGTTGGTAGAGATGATTTCTCCCTGAGCTAGGATGACTTTTTCTTCAAATAAAGTAAATATGTCTTTCGTATAAGAACGAATGTAATCGAATACAGATTTTACGAAATCCAGTGTTTTCTGTTTATATTCTTCGGTAGAATACAACTCATCAATGTGCTGTTTATATTTCGCTTCCAGTCTATTGATGATTTCATTTGCACCTTCTGGATTTTTCTTGTACAGATAATCCGAAATTTCAACTAATGTGTTAGTCGTACCTGACATGGCAGACAGGACTACAATTTTCTGTTCGCCGTCAGTGATTAATTTGGCCACATCCTTCATTCTTTGTGCAGAACCCACAGATGTACCTCCAAACTTTAAAACTTTCATTTTACGTTTCGAATTTTAAATGTTCTATAATTAATTAATTTCGGGAGCAAATGTAATAATAAAAACCCTATTTTGGGGTCATTTGGGCAAAAATCCTTTTACTCCTTTGTCTTTTTTATGAATTTGTCGTTTCCGTGAGACGGTGATGTTCGCATTTGTACACTTTTCCGGAATATTCCGAAAGCAAGTTGAGGTTGTGCGTGGTCATCAGAATGGCTGAGCCCTGACGGCAGATGTCCTGCAATAATTCCACGATGCGCCGTCCGGTTTCCACGTCCAGATTGCCGGTCGGTTCATCGGCCAGGATAATTTCCGGTTTGTTCAGTATGGCCCGGGCGATGACGATACGCTGCTGTTCTCCACCGGAAAGTTCGTTAGGCATTTTGTACCCCTTGTTTTCCATGCCAACCTGCTGGAGCACTTCTTCAATTCGCCGTTCTATTTCGGTACGGTTTTTCCAGCCGGTAGCTTTAAGCACGAATTTCAGGTTTTCGTGCACGGTACGGTCGGTCAGTAGCTGGAAATCCTGAAACACGATGCCGAGTTTCCGGCGCAGGGTAGGGAAGTCCTTCCGTTTCAGGGTGCGCATGGCATTTCCCAGCACCCATGCTTCTCCGGCATCAATCTCCACCTCACCGTAGATGGTTTTCAGGAGAGTAGACTTTCCGCTGCCCACCTTCCCGATGAGATAGACAAATTCGCCTTTCCGGAGTTCCAGGTTTACGTCAGAAAGAATCTCCTGTCCTTGCAAGCTCACGTTTACGTGCTGGTAAGAAATGAGTGGTTGTTCTTCCATATATAGTGATTAGTGTTTTTTCCAGGTGGCGCTGTGACGCTCTTTCAATTCACGGGCTAAGTCTTCAATGCGGTAGCCTTTGTACGTAAGCAGCACAATCAAGTGGTAAAGCAGGTCGGCTCCTTCGTAAATCAGGCGTTCGTCGGTTCCATTGCAGGCTTCGAGGATGGTTTCTACAGCTTCTTCACCTACCTTTTGTGCCATCTTGTTGACTCCTGAATTGAACAGGCTGGTGGTGTACGATTTCTCCGGCATTTCCTGACGGCGACGGTCGATGAAATCCTGTAACTCTTTCAGGAACATGATGTCCTGCTCGTTTTTGTCTCCCCAGCAAGTATCTGTGCCCTTGTGGCAGACAGGGCCTTCCGGATGTACCATGATGAGCAGTGTGTCGTTGTCACAGTCAGCCTTTACCGAAACCACGTGCAGAAAGTTTCCGCTTTCTTCTCCTTTGGTCCACAGACGGTTTTTGGTACGGCTGAAGAAAGTCACCTTACCCGTTTCCATGGTTTTCTCGTAGGCTTCCTTGTTCATGAATCCCAGCATCAATACTTTTTGCGTATAATTATCTTGGATAATGGCCGGAATCAAGCCATTCATTTTTTCAAAATCCAGTTCCATAATCTTACTTTATATAATATAGTTAGTTTAAACAGTTATCTGCGCACGGCGATACCTTCTTTGCAAAGGTAATCTTTTAATTCGGGAATTGGAATTTCACCGAAGTGAAAAACACTGGCTGCCAGGGCGGCATTAGCTTTTCCTAACGTAAATGCGTCACGGAAATCCTCTTTCTTGCCAGCTCCTCCGGAAGCAATGACCGGAATGGTAAGCCGGTCGGCCAGTTCGGCCAGTGCTTCGTTGGCATATCCTTCCTTTACCCCGTCGTGGTCCATGCTGGTAAACAAGATTTCCCCGGCTCCGCGGCTGTTGGCTTCTTCCGCCCATTCCATAAGGAAACGGTCGGTCTCCAGCCTTCCTCCGTTGAGGTAACATTTCCAGCCTTGCGGGGTTTGTCGGGCATCAATGGCCACCACACATACCTGCGAACCGAAATGGCGGGCGATGTCATCGATGAGCTGCGGGTTCCGGATGGCCGAAGAGTTGATAGACACCTTGTCGGCTCCGGCATTTAGCAGACGTTCCACATCGCTCAGTTCATGAATACCTCCTCCCACGGTGAAAGGAATGTTGATTTCCGCAGAAATGCGTTTCACCAGCTCCGTAAACGTTTTCCGTCCTTCGTGGCTGGCAGTGATGTCCAAATAAACCAGTTCGTCGGCTCCTTGTTCACTGTAAGCCTTTCCGAGTTCTACCGGGTCGCCCGCTTGTCGCAGATTGACGAAGTTGGTACCTTTCACCGTTTGTCCGTCTTTGATGTCAAGACAGGGTATGATTCTTTTTGCTAACATAATCAGTTTCTTGAGTTAAGAGTTAAGGAAGAAAAGCTTTCAAGTCCTGCAGGGTGATACGCCCTTCATAGAAAGCCTTGCCGAATACCACTGCCGGAATACCTGCTTCGTTCAGTGCTTCAATGTCCTTCATTCCGCTGATGCCTCCGCTGGCTATCAGATGCAGGTCGGGGTGCGCCTCCATGATTTGCTTGTATAGCTCCAAAGACGGCCCGTTGAGCATCCCGTCGCGAGAGATGTCCGTGCAGAGTACCTTTGCGACACCTTTCTTTATATAGTCATCCAAGAACGGCATCAGCTCCAGACGGCTGCACTCCAGCCATCCGTTGACGGCTATTTTCCCGTCTTTGGCATCCGCTCCTAAAATAATCCGTTCACTGCCATATACCTTCATCCATCGGTTGAACGTATCCGGCTCCTTTACGGCGATGCTGCCCAGCGTTACCATCTGCGCTCCGCTTTCGAAGGCAATGTGCAAGTCTTCATCGCTTTTGATGCCTCCGCCAAAGTCAATGACCAGCGAAGTCTGTCCGGCCAGTGCTTCCAGTATCTTATAGTTTACCACATGCTTGGAAGCCGCTCCGTCCAGGTCGACCACATGCAGGCGATGGATGCCATGCGCTTCAAACATCTTGGCCACTTCCACCGGATTCTCGTTGTAAACCTTTTTCGACTGATAGTCGCCCTGAGAAAGTCGTACACACTTCCCGTCGATGACATCGATGGCTGGTATAAGTTCTATCATATTTTATATAATGTTTCGTGATTAGAGATTCAAAAAGTTGCGCAGGATACATTCTCCCACCTTTCCGCTTTTTTCCGGATGAAACTGGGTGGCATAGAAGTTATCCTTGTGCAAGGCCGCACTGAAAGGAGTGATATAGTCGGTTGTGGCCGCTGTAAATTCGTTGACCGGCACATAGAAACTATGCACGAAATACACGAACTCTTCTTCTTTCATACCTTGAAAGAGCGGGCTGCGGAGATGTGACAATGTATTCCATCCCATATGAGGAACTTTCTCTTCAGGATTGGTCGACTGGAATCGCTTGACTTCCGCATCGAAGATTCCCAGACAGTCCGCATCACCTTCTTCCGAATGTCGGCAGAGCAACTGCATCCCCAGGCAAATACCTAATACTGGTTGTTTGAGCTCTTTGATGAGAAGGTCCATGTGGCAAGCTTTCAGGTAATCCATGGTGGTACGTGCTTCGCCCACTCCCGGGAAAATCACCTTGTCGGCACTGAGCAGTGTCTCCTTGTCGTTAGTGATGACAGGTTCCACACTCAGTCGCTTCAGTGCACAATCCACCGAAAAGAGGTTGCCTGCATTGTATTTTATGATTGCAATTTTCATTCAGTGCTGTTTTTTTTGTAGAAAAAAATAGTTTTTGCAAAAGTAACGAATTATAAACAATCTCCTAATAAAAGCGACAAAAAGTTTGTCTGTGATGGTGGTTTTCTGACAAGGTTTTTGTAAGAACCTCCTATGTGTGGCTTTCTAAAAAATGAGGCGTAAAACTTTTTTGAATATTTTTTCGGAAAGCTATTGCAGATTCAAAAAAAAGCACTACCTTTGCATCGCAATCGAGAGAGATGGCAACGAAAAAACTTAATGGTGCGTTAGTTCAGTTGGTTAGAATACATGCCTGTCACGCATGGGGTCACGGGTTCGAGTCCCGTACGCACCGCCAGCTTACAAAGCAAAATTAGGAAAAGCTCTGATTCACAACAGAATCAGGGCTTTTTTCGTTTCTGGGCGGAAGCAGAATATGGTGGTTTTGCGAAGTAAGTCAGGTGCAAAAATGGTTGCTTTTTTCAGACCTCAAAAAAATGCAACTAAAATGTATTACATTTCGCTGATTTTCATATTTTTACGTAGGTTTGTTTTGTTCCATAAAAACTAAGTTTGTAGCACTAAAAACAAAGGAGTATGAAACAGAACACACTGAGAGTTCTGTTCTTCGTTTTGAAGAGCAGGTTGTTAAAGAATGGTGAGGCACCGATTATTCTTCGAGTAACGATAGATGGCCGGCAGGATGAAGTCCGGATTCAACGTTCTGTTCCGTTGAAGTTATGGGACAATGTGAAGGAACGCAGCAAAGGAAAAGACCGGAGTTCAACGGAACTGAACAGCTATATTGAGGCATTAAAAGTAAGGCTGTATCAGATTCACAAGGAACTTCTCTGTCGGGAAGCCCTGATCACCCCGAAGAATCTTCTGATAAAGTTGTTCTCTAAAGAGGAACGGCATCTGGTTTTGCAGACCATGCGGAAATGTATCGATGACTGGACTTCCCTGATCGGTACGGAGTACCAGCCCTCCACCATTTCACGTTATAACAACTGTTATGAATCGTTGCAGACGGTCATCAAGGATTTCTACAGGAAAGAGGACATTACATTCCATGAATTGAATGGGGAGTTCATCGACCGGTTTGAGATGCATCTGAGGACGGTACGCAAACTTTCCCAGAATACCCTGACCAAGTATATGAGCTGTTTCCGCAAATTTCTCGGACTGGCCCGGGAAAACGGATGGCTGGAACTGGACCCGTTGGCCGGAAAACGCAAGCATCTGTTCCGGAAGGAAGAGACGTGCCCTACGTTCCTGACCCTGGAAGAATTGAAACGGATTATGGAGAAGGACTTTTCCACGACACGTCTGAACACCGTGAAGGATTTTTTCCTGTTCTGCTGTCTGACCGGCCTGTCGTACATTGATGTGAAGACCTTGTGCCCGGCACATCTTTACAAGGACAATGAGGGGAAACTGTGGATACACAAGGCCCGTGTGAAGATAACGACCCATAAGGAAAGCTGTACCTGCAATGTACCGCTTCTGGAACCTGCGCTCGTCATTCTGGAGAAATACAAGGACTGGAATCCGGAGAATCCTGAAGGACCCTGTTTTCCGATTCCGTCGAATCAGAAGATGAACGAATTCCTGAAAGAGATTGCCACCCTGTGTCGGGTGAACAAGCGGCTGACCGTCCATGTGGCTAGGCACACGTTCGCGACGACTGTTACCCTTGCCAATGATGTCGCCCTGCAGAATGTGTCGAAGATGCTTGGCCATTCTTCAACCCGCATGACACAGCATTATGCCCGTGTACTGGACAACAGTATCATGAAAGACATGCAGGATGTTTCCCGGGTCTTCGGATAATCAGAAAAGGCTATACTTCACAACGCACCGTGAGGTATAGCCTTTTACATAATGAAGAGTTGTTTGCTTGTATGGATTGGCCTCGCTTTTGTCGGGATTATCTTTTCTTTCCTTTTTCAATCAGTCTGATGACATCCTGTCTCCGATAATAGGTTTTCCGGTCAATCTGGGAGAAGGGTAAGGTACCGTTGCTTCTCAGGGCCTGCAATGTTCTCTGCGATATGTTCAGTGCCATGCATACTTCCTGATTGTCCATCCAGTCATCCAGACTTTTTGAGGTTTTCCTGCCTTTGAGGTTTTCCAGTTTTTCTTTCAGCAGTTGGATAGATATTACCATTTCTCTGAAAGTACCGGCTTCAATGTTTACGATTTCCATAAAGTGTAATTGTTTGGTTTGAGGCAAATATAGACGATATGGCATGGCTGGCCAATACCATGTCATCAGATGGCATCACAAGTCATCAGATGTCTCATGTTGTCTGTTGCAGGAACCGGTCTTTCAGAAATATCCGGTCATTGAATCCGGAAAGTACAGCCGTGTTCAGGAAAGACATGTATTATACTTCGTTATATTGCGCAATTTCGCATAGTGCTGTATTCCAGTGTGTTTACTAAGTTTGCACAAAATAGAATGTATGAAAGGAAACACACTGCATGTAATGTTCTTCATCTTGAAGAACAAGTTGTTGAAGAACGGTGAAGCACCGGTCGTTCTTCGGGTGACAATTAACGGACAGCGGGATGAAATCCGTATCCAGCGCTCTATACCGGTGGAGTTATGGGACAATGCGAAGATGCGTAGCAAGGGAAGGGGACGGAGTTCGGCAGAGCTGAACATGTACCTTGAGACACTGAGGGACAGAATATATGTCATTCACAGGAATTCCGTGTATGATGGGGAAAGACTGACTCCGAAGAAAATCCTGGATATTCTGTATGCCAGGGAAGGACGGCATCTGGTTCTGAAGGCCATGAAGGAATGTATAGACGGATGGGCGGCTTCTCCCGGGGATTTGCATCCTGCCACTCTGGCACGTTACAACAGGTGCTACGGATTGGTAGAGACCGTCATACGGAATGTTTACAATAAGGAAGATATCGTGTTCTCCGAACTGGACAGGAAGTTTATCACGGCATTTGAAAGGTATTTGAAGGAGACCCGCGGGCTGGCCCGGAATACGGCGGCTAAATATCTGGAGTGTTTCCGTAAGGTTCTCAAGGTGGCTCAGCAGAAGGGTTGGATGGAACATGGCAAGTTTCTGGAGGAACTGGGAGAGTTGTGCGTAAAGGAGGAGACTTACCCTTCTTTTCTGGACTGGGATGAACTGAGAACAGTGATGGAAACGGATATGCCAGCCGGACGTTTGGAACGGGTGAAGGATGTGTTCGTCTTCTGCGCTCTCACCGGACTTTCCTATCAGGGGATAAGCACCCTTTGTCCGTCGCACTTGTTTAGGGATGACGAAGGAACACTGTGGATTTGCAGGACACGTGCTGAAGGAGCGGAGGTTGGAGACAGCTGTACAAGCCGTGTTCCTCTTCTTAAACCGGCAATGGTCCTGCTGGAGAAATACAGAGGCTGGAATCTGATGAATCCGGAAGGTCCGTGTTTTCCTGTCCCGTCAGTCCAGAAAATGAATGAATACCTGAAAGAGGTAGCGGCGCGTTGTCGGATTTCCAAGCGTCTGACCACCCAGATGGCCCGCAACACGTTTGCTGCGACAGTCACCCTGGCCAGCCGGATTCCTAAAGAACATGTCAGGGAAATGCTCGGTTATTCTTCCGACTATATGTTGCGCCATTATATGTAGGCTCAGGAGAGGAATTCCTGAAAGACATGAAGCGGACATATACAAAATATGATAAAAAGTGAAAGGCTATACTCCAACGGATGTGGTGGTATAGCCTTTCCCATAAACGGAACCGGATGTCAGAACGCTTCTTTCCGGTTCTTTTCCAGCAGTCGTACGATATCGCTTTCCCGGTATAGGATTTTTCCTCCTATCTGATAATAAGGCAATATGCCGTAGCGTCTGTAGTCCAGCAGCGTACGCTTGCTCAGCTTGAGTTTTCCGGCCAGTTCCGTATCTGTCAGGTAGTTTTCCCCGTCCAATAAGTGCCGGTTGTCCGCCGGCAAATGGTCTATGAGGTCCGATACCCTTTTCATTTCATCGAAGAAATGAAGTACTTCCTTGTCTGATTTGGTAATGATTGTTCCCATAAAATGTTCTTTTTGGTTTGAAACAAAGATATCCGCATTCTCATGCCGCTGCAAACCGCCGGAGCCTGTTGTCATTAGATTTCATTAAATGTCATCAGATTTCATCGGACCGGATTCCGGCTTCCAGTCCTTCAGCTTGTTCTTTAATACCTTCATGTCCTCCGTGACTTTCCTGTACGTGATTCTGGCATAGGCTTGTGTGACCTTCAGATTGGTATGTCCGAGCATTTTGGAAAGCGTTTCTATCGGAAGTCCGTTTTCCAAACAGACAGTCACGGCGAACGTGTGCCGGGCTGTATAAGTAATATTTAGAAATGCAATAAAAAACAGAATGACGATAATTAAACGTAAAACGTTTATAATTAAGCATTTTGCAAGATTTGCAGAACAGACAGACCTGCAAAAGAAAACAAAATATTGCGACGTTTCAGTTACCAGACTGTTAGCCGCCTGTTTCGGAAACAACGGCAGGTAACCG
>OHOQ01000187.1_pt1 | contig 34691 bp, 27 predicted proteins | sample 1569881 | NCBI WGS metagenome assembly OHOQ01 (sample SAMEA3879596, study PRJEB24766) | human gut metagenome | biome: human-associated habitat; feature: feces | place: USA | collected 1985/1987 | reverse complement strand
AGAACATGTCCAATCTGCTGAAGCGTCCGGAGAGACTGAGGGACAGGATATTCACGAAGCTCTTTGATGTTGCGGAACTCGCCCAGCTTGACGACGAGGACAGAACCAATTACATTAAAGCCATGAATACGGAACGGGACACATACAATCAGATTGAGTACGCGCGTGAGACCGGGCGCGAAGAAGGACGTGAGGAAGGACGAGGAGAAGAGCGCTTGAAAATCGCAATGAATCTTATATGTGCTGGAGCATCTTGCGAGATTATCACGCAGGCCACAGGCCTCTCAGCAGAAGAGGTTTCCAGGCTAAAGGAAAAGTCTGGTACGAGTAACCTCGCCTAGAGAAATATCATTCGGCGATTTGTCCGGAAAATGTCATGCTTTTCTGGGCAAATTGCGTTTCATAGGATAATGGGTCTTCGATTCACGCCCCGGCCGACGAGATGTCGCGGGTATATACGAAAAAAGCATCCAGACTAATCCAGATGCTTTTCAGTGCGGATGGTGAGACTCGAACTCACACAGGCCAACGCCCACTACCCCCTCAAAGTAGCGTGTCTACCATTTCACCACATCCGCATGTTGTGAATGATGTCTCTTTCACTTTGGGATTGCAAAGATAGGCATAGTTTTTAGATTTGCAAAACTTTTTGCGAAAATTTTCATAAATTTTTTCAATAACCTTTATAATATCGCCGAAAATGCCTAAATTTGCGTCCGTTATCCACGAGATGGATACATTATGTTTTTTTTGTTAAATTATTAAAACAGACTTACAATGGCTGTTAAAATTCGTCTTCAGCGCCACGGTAAGAAGAATTTCGCATTCTTCCACATTGTAGTGGCAGACGCACGCTCACCACGCGATGGTCGTTACATTGAGCAGATCGGCTCTTACAATCCTAACACAAACCCTGCAACTATCGTCCTCGATGGCGAGAGAGCATTGGCATGGCTTAACGTTGGTGCAGAACCAACACTCGTAGCCCGTCGTATTCTCTCTTATGAAGGTGTTCTCCTCAAGAAGCATCTCGCAGGCGGTGTAGCTAAGGGCGCTCTTACACAGGAGCAGGCTGACAAGAAATTCGCTGACTGGAAAGCTCAGAGAGACGCTAAGATAGAGGCTAAGAAACTTGGTCTTGACAAGGCTGCCGCTGACAAGGCAAAGGCTGCTGAGGCTGCTGAGGTAAAGGTTAACGAGGCTAGAGCTGAGGCTCTTGCAAAGAAGAAGGCTGAGGCTGAAGAGGCTGCTAGAAAAGCTGCTGAAGAGGCTGCTGCCGCAAAGGCTGCTGAGGAAGCAGCTGCAGAAGCACCTGCACAGGAGGCTTAATTCCATGTTGGAGGGCGTTGATCTGATTCAGGCCGCCAGGATTGTAAAATCGAACGGCACTGATGGGGAAATTCTTATGAGTTTCCGCGATATCTTGCCCGCTGACATTGACATTCACGAACCGGTGTTCATCTATTCCGATGGACTGCCGGTTCCTTTTTTTATCGAAAATCTCGTCCGGCGAGGCAACGACAAGGCATTGGTCCGACTGAACGATATCCGCTCTTTCGAGGATGCGGAAGAGATTGTGGGACAGCCTGTTTATGTCAATTCTGCCTGTTACGGGGATGTGATGGAAGAAAGAGAGGGGGATTTTTCAATGTTGGTGGGATGGAAGCTTTGTGATGAGCATGGTGTGGAATGCGGAGTGATTTCTGATTTTGAAGATATCCCTGGCAATCCATGCCTTTACGTAGATATGGCTTCCGGAGAACAGACTATGATTCCGCTCCATGATGAACTTGTCATTGACATTGACGAAGAACATCAGGTGCTTACGATGAAAATCCCGGAGGGTTTGCTGGGTTAGGCGCGACCGGATTCCGGTGTGCTTCCTGCTTCAAGGGTTTTTTCGATGCTTTCGGCGATTACTTCACATTGTTTTTTGCCGAACTTGTATCTTGCGGAAGAGATGAGAAGGTAGCCGGCTGCGATAACCAGCAGTGCTGCCAGTACGCCTGTAAAGATGGTCATGTTTCCTGCGAACCAGAATGCGGCCAGGAACATTCCACAGTAGAGGATGTCTGCGATGCGGCTGTTCATCTTGCCATATTTGAGTTCTATACGGTATTTCTGTCGGGTCGGTCCGGCGGAAGTGCCGTTTTCTGTTTTCGGCACGGCAGCATTGACTTTATCCGTGATTGCTGCACTATCTGCGTTCTTGCCAATTGGCTTGTCGCTATCTTCGAGGGTTTCCGGTCCTTCTTCGTAGATGTCGCAGAGGACGTACCTTGTCTGGATCATTATCGAGTAGTCGGCTAGGATACGGCCGCAGCCGAGGTTGCCGGACTTGACATCAGACGGGATTGCCGCCAGAACTTTGGCTGCAAATTCCTCGGGTCCGAGCTCCGAGGTGATATTCAGTACCCTGTCCGTCGTCAGGGAAATGCTGTTGTCAAATTCCATATGATCCGTTGTTTTCAATGTCGTCTGTGTTTCGCTCAGGGCTTACGCAGTTGTGTGAACGGAACTGTCCGTTGGCTCGCATAAACTTTTGCGGCTTTTCATGTGCTGGCCGGATACGAAAAAAGGATGACTGAATAGCCATCCTTTCTAGTGGGAGCAGAGGGAGTCGAACCCCCGACCCTCTGCTTGTAAGGCAGACGCTCTGAACCAACTGAGCTATGCTCCCAAACTTTTGCTCCTGAACCAGGACTTGAACCTGGGACCCTCTGATTAACAGTCAGATGCTCTAACCAACTGAGCTATTCAGGAATTTGTGACCCATTGTTTTGTTTCGGGATTGCAAAGGTACGACAAAATCTTTTGTTTCCAAATTTTTTTTGCATTTTTTTGCTAACTTTGTGCAGAAAAGTTCGGAAACAGACTGCAAGAATCTTCCCGATAAAAGATATTGTGCTGAAACTTAATCAGTTATGATTTTTATCGTGTTTTAGACATTTTTAAGCCTGTTTTTCGCTATAATCGTTTTAGGAGTGTTGCCTTTGGGGGGACACTTGCGTAATCTGAAATTGATATGGATATAGATCTCCTGTCCAAAATGGTCAAGGAACTGATTCTTGACAAAGATGAAGTCTCTCTGCCCGGCGTCGGAACATTCGTCGCCGAGATGGTTCCTTCTGTTTTCTCTGACAAGGGATATACCATAAATCCTCCTTATAAGAGGCTGAGTTTCAGACAGAAGGGTGCTGGAGACGACAGCCTTCTCATTGACTTTTACGCGAAATGCAATAATCTCGATATCGAGACTGCTTCGCGAATTATCCGCGAGTTCCTTCACGAGATGCGTCATGTTCTGGAGACCCGCAAGTCGATTGTCTTCCCTGGACTGGGCAAACTTCGTGCGACGCGAGAGAATTATTTCTTCTTCGTAGCGGACGAGGATTTGGATATTTATCCTGAAGGATTCGGCCTGGAGCCGATATCGTTGAAGACGCACGAGGAGACGCCTGCGGAAGTTTCCGCGACGATGGCGGCGCTTCGCGGAATCCTGAATCCGGAAGAAACCGCTGCGGGTGAGGTCAATGTCAATGTTGCTCCAGATTCTGTTCATGATTTTGTCACTTCTGAGGCCAATGCTGCCGTGAAGATCAATATCCCTGTCCGTGAGGTTCCGGTTTCTGAGGAGGCAGATGCGTCTTCTGTGGAGACTGAGGTGCCGTCAGAGGAGCCTGACACTGATGTGGCTGTGGCTGCGGAAAGTTCTGATACAGAGAATGTTGATGCTGGAGTCCGTATAGCCGAGACATCTGACGCCGAAAGTGTTTCCGGTGTCAATGCCGGGATGTGTTCTGGAACGGATTCTGCTGCTGGGGCCGAGACTTCCGGAACCGAAAGTGGTTCTGATGTCAATGCCGGTTTAGAGTCAGGACCGGATTCTGCTGCTGACGATGGCGAGGCCGTGGCTTCTGATGTTAATGAGATGTCTTCATCTGCTGCCAAGACTGAGGCCGAGGATGCAACCTATTCTCAGGTGGAGGCGGCTGAGGTTCCGGTTTCCCGTTCTCAGGTCAATGCGGGTGTTGAATCTAGTGCTGCTCCATCAGGTATCATTGACAAAGAATCTGGCGTGGATAGTTTTGAATCAGCGGACAAAGCCATTGACAATGAGCGTTCCGGAGAGGGGATTGATTCAGCTGTTCAGCATGACGAGGCTGTTTCGGCAGGAGAGAAGGAAAGTGATGTCGTTGCCGGAGATGGTGTTGGAGATGCTTCAGTGCCCGGAACAGTTGAGAGTCCTGCGTCTGGTCAGAAGGCTGATACGGGGTCGAATGTTGTTTCTGTCGAATGTCTCGATACTGCTGTGGATGTTGTGGACGGGCAGATACATGAGGCTGAGAATCCTGCGGCTGGTCAGAAGGCTGATACGGGGTCGAATGTTGTTTCTGTCGAATGTATCGATACTGCTGTGGATGTTGTGGACGCGCAGGTACATGCGGCTGAGAGTTCTGCGGCTGGTCAGAAAGTCGAAGAGTCGGCTGAGACTGAAGATGCTGCAATGACTGCAAAAGTCGAAAAGTCGGCAGGGGCTGTTGTTGCAGAAGCGGGAGCCGCAGCCGCGTCCGGGAGTGATATGCCGGGGACTGCGCAGGGTAATGCGGATAAGGGTTCAAGTGAGTCGGCTTCACCGGTGGCCAAACCTGCGTCTGACAAGTCCGACAAGGTCATCAAGACCATGTCAGGCCGTTTTTCCAAGAAGAAACCGAACTGGCGGAAGGTGCTGAAGTGGTCCTGCATAGGCGCCGTTTTACTGGCATTGACAATGCTGCTCGCGTTTATCGCTCTTGCGCACATCGCGCCTGATTTCATTGACAGTATTCTCTACTCTCCAGATGAGCTCCGCATCATCAATTACTAGTGCGGCGATTTTCGTAACCGCACAGACGCTTTCGACGCGCCAGGAGGGCAGTAACCGAGGAGACGCTTACCCTCTGTCGGGACGGTGCCACGGACGTCTTTGTAAGTTATTGATAATCAATAAGTATTTATGAGTGGCGTGGAATTGCGGCCTTTTTTTGGTCGAAATTCCACGCACTAAAATACAAATATTTGATTTTCAGCTTATTACAAAATCAAGTGTGGCATCGTCCCGCCACGGAGCTGGCACTTGGTCAGAACTGTCACTGTTTCGCCGTCAACATCGTCCCGCCGCGGTTAACTATCTCACCCTCAGTGTCATGCCGGCCTTGATTGTGTCAGGCGCCAGATCCATGACAGCCATCTCCTCGCCGGCCATACAGAAACCGCACTTGTCGCAGACACCGGCAGCCTCACCGGCACACACGGCACTCCTGGTACCGTCAGTAAAAATGAAATTGCTGATCCAGCAGGCCTTCTTGAAATTCTGGTCACGCATGTGGCGGAGAACGGAAAGGACGGCGAACATAAACGAAAAGGTCCCGCCTGCAGAACACAGGCGGAACCCTATCATATATGCTCATATTTATTTGGATTATCCCGCGAAGGTACAGACTTTTTACTGAATTACATAAATCGCCCGTTTTTTACACCATTTGTTCAAATTTTCTTAGATGGTAAAAATAATGACGTTATTTGTCACCGTTTTTCTATGGCTTTGAATTTCCATGATTAATGTCAGAACGATGGCAAAACCCAGTACGTTTTGTCCGGAAAATGGTGGGTATTTACGGATAAGTGTTAAAATCCTAACGTTTGTCCGTGGAAAAACGTTAGGATTCGGACGAGATGGACAGTTACTCACTTTTGTCCGTGAAAAGGCCGGTTTTTACGGACAAACTGTATTTTTGAGGACACTTTGTCTTTATTAAAACGTTTTCTGGCGGATAGCTTGTATTTTTTTGGTCGGTTTTGGCCGTGGAAAGGCCGACTTTTCGGACAACCTCCTCCGTGACCCGAAGAGTGAACGAGAATGTTCGGAAGTGCGTATGTTCCAGTCACGCAAGGACTTTTGAGACATTCTGGCGGATACAGACGCATTGGTCACGTCTGAAAAACATAGGCGGGACCGCACTTATGATGGTGTGAGAGGTTGGAAAACGAAAGTAGGAAGAAAACTAAGCAGTTTCCTTCCTACTCGATTGGTGAACCGAATCTTATTTTACACGTATTGACCTTCCGATGCGGAGTGTCGTCCTCGTCGTGATACCGTTCAGAGCACAGAGCTTGCTGACAGTAGTATGATACCTCACTGCAATAGAACCAAGTGTATCACCGGAGCGGATCTTGTAATACTGTGCCTTGGCAAGCTCGGCTGCACGCGCCGCAGCCTCCTTCTCACGGAGTTCCTGCTCCGCCGCACGGGCGGCATACATGGTCGAGTCCTCTTTCATGATGAGATAATCCTCCTCATCATCGGTAGGGAAGTACTTGCTGCCGGCATTCAGGAACCTCTTTTTCAGGATGAAAAGACGATGACGCAGAGTGCCGGACTCGAAGTCAATGATCCACTGTGGGTCGAAAGCGAAACCGCAATACCTTGTCTCGAAATGGAGATGTGCGCCGGTAGATCTGCCGGTAGAACCGCCGAGACCTATCTGCTGGCCTGCCGAAACCCAGTCACCGACATTGACAAGACGCTTCGAAAGATGGGCGTAGAAAGTCTCGAGCCCGTTCTCGTGACGAATGACGACAAGATTACCGAAACCCTTGTAATACCTTGACATTCTGACCTTTCCTGAGAAAGCGGCAACTACCGGAGTGCCTGTCTTCAGAGGTAGATCGACACCATTGTGCCTACGTCCGCGACGATATCCGAAAGGAGAATAGACCTTTGTCTGATAAGGACAATGATACCCGCTGAGCGAGTCCACCAGCCACAATGAAATATCATCCTGAAGGTCCTTGACATCCATTCTGTACGGATTCGGAGAAACATCATCCCAATAAGTGTTGTATATCTCCGACTGGAGCGATGCGGAAGGATCCTTGTAATACTTCCATGTAAAATTTTCCAGCAGCAGAATCTTGACGGCGGGGTTTCCCGTATCAAGAGTGTCGATGGGAGTCGCTGAACTCGGGTCCAGAGACTTGATCGGCTGCAGGGCAGGACGCGGAACCAGAATCGAAGCTCTGCTCTTGCTTATCAATGTATCTTGTTGTTGTGCTTGTGCCCGGACGGAGCCCAAGGCAAGAAGACACACAAGAGAAAGGTTTAAGGTTTTTATAGTCATCGTTATTGAACTTATGTGCTCAAGTTCCGCAAGTGCGGGACACCGCTTATATTCAGCGGGTTTGACAACTTGCGAAACTTGAATTATGTGTGCCGGATTCCTATTCTGCTCCGAATCCGGCTCTGAGAATTTCTTTAACTTCAGCAACTTTGGCGTCAAGAACTTCCTTGGAAGTAGCTTCACAGATGAATCTGAGATAAGGCTCTGTGTTGGAAGGTCTTACATTGAACCACCAGTCAGGGAACTCGACTCTGTAACCGTCGAAGTCAATGAATGCGGTAGGCTTCTCCTGACTCTCGAAATGAGCCTTGATGGCCTCCATGGCACCCTGCTTGTCCTCAATGCGGAAGTTGATTTCGCCTGAGTTCTGGTAACGGGAGATCTTGCCGATAAGTTCGCTGAAAGAAACGCCCTTCTTCTTCATGTCCGCGAGGACGCGGAGAACGAGGATAGATGCGAGAAGACCGCTGTCAGAGTAGAAGAAGTCGCGGAAATAATAGTGTCCTGCGAGTTCTCCGCCCCATACGCCGTCAAGTTCGCGCAGCTTGCGTGCAGCATTGGCCCTGCCGACTTTCCAAGTGAACATCTTGGCACCCATAGGCTCGAGATACTCACCGACAGCCTTTGAACTTCTGATATCCTGAATTACGATGCCCGGCTCGTGCCTTTCGTCGATGAAATAGTGGCCCAGAACTGCAATCATGAGGTCTGGCGATACGAAGTTGCCCTTCTCATCCACGAACATAACGCGGTCAGCATCACCATCATAGATGACACCTACATCTGCGCCTGTCTTTTTCACGAGCTCTTCCAATGCTATTACGTTCTTATGGACCAGCGGGTTAGGCTCATGATTCGGGAATGTTCCATCCATCTCATCGAAGATGTAGTCGTGGTCTGCCCCGAAAATCTCCTTGGCATAGAGGGAACTCATGCCGTTGGACAGGTCGAATGCGAGTTTGAGGTTGCTGTAGTCGCCCTTGTATTTGAGCAGGAAATCGAGATAGTCCTTGTGGATGTCCTTCTGGAAAACTTTTCCTGGGGTGGCCGCTACAGGAGTCGGTTTGCCGGCATTGATCCAAGCCTCGATCTGTCCGAGTCCGGTATCGTATCCGACCGGCAGTGCGTTCTCGCAGGAGACTTTCATTCCGTTGTACTCCTTCGGGTTGTGTGACGCGGTAATCTGGACTGAAGCCTTGAAGCCGTAGTTCGCGGTTCCGAAATAAACCATCGGGGTAGTGCTGAGGCCGATGTCATAGACGTCAGCACCTGCGTCGGTGATGCCTTTGAGCAGATACTCGTGAATCTCGTCAGAAGAAACACGGCAGTCCCTTCCTACGAGGATCTTGTCTGTCTTAAGAAGTTCAGGAAGGAAATATCCTACTTTGTAGGCTGTATTTTTATCAAAATCCACGTTGTATATGCCGCGGATGTCATAAGCGTGAAATGCTCCCATAACTATTTTATTTTAGTGTTGTAATGTGTAGAAACCTTGCCTTTGGCAATATTCTGTAACTTTCTGGTAATCATTTTTTTGCGAATCGGCGCAATGTTGTCCGTGAACAGGTTGCCTACGAGATGCGACATCTCGTGCTGGACCATTCTGCAGGCGAATTTGTCGAACTTCTCGGTTACCTTCTCGCCGTTCTCATTGTAATATTCCACTGTCATTGACGCAGGCCTGCTCACCTCGCAGTAAATTCCTGGGATACTCAGGCAGCCTTCGGAATAGACCGTTTCCTTCTCGCTTTCCTCGATGATGACAGGGTTCAGCATCGTGCGTTTGAAGTCCTTCAGATAGTCATAGACGTCAGTCATGCCTGTTCCGTCGACTATCAATGCCCTTTTGCTGACGCCGATCTGAGGGGCGGCAAGTCCGCATCCGTCAGAATGCTTGAGGGTGTCCTTCAGGTCCTGCACCAATGCAGCAATGCCTTCCTTGTCGTTCAGGTCAACGTCTTGAGCTTTGGCTCTGAGCACTTCAGAGCCATATAAATAAATGGGTTGTATCATTTCTGTATATCTTATTTTCTTCTTTTCCTACCGGATGCTTTCCTGGACAGGGTCTCGGGAACCGGCACGGACAAATTTTCAAAAGATGTGCCACCTGCAGAAGGTCCGTTGGTGCGGTCAAGGTATGACTGCAGGATGATGGCGGCGCTGATTTTATCCACGGATGCCTTGTCTTTGCGCTCGGAAGTCTTCATTCCGCCGTCAATCATCGCCCTGTGAGCTAATACTGACGTAAATCTCTCATCTTCAAGCGATACCGGAATGTCAGGAAATGCCTTTGCGAGTTGTTTCAGGAAAACAGAAACGTCTGCGGCAGCTTCCGAAGGTTGCCCGTTCATGTTTATAGGATAGCCGACCACAAACCGTACAATGGTCTCTTGCTTGGAATAATTTTGCAGATATTCTATTATCTTTGCACTTTGTACAGTTTCCAAGGCGGATGCGAATATGCGGAGGGGGTCGCTTACAGCCACACCGATTCTTTTTCTTCCGTAATCTATTCCTATAATTCTGTCCATAATTGTGCAAAGTTAGCAAAAATTGTAATACACTGAATAAAATCGGATAATCAATGCCGTCTCAGAAGCAGCCAAAAGGACCGAAGGTCAAGAATTTCAGGATATCTCTCGTGGATGACATGACGCACAAACAGTTGTGGGTCATAAAGTTTACGCGTACATCCCTGTTCCTGCTCGTCATTTCCGTCATAACGGTGATAATGGCGGTATCATATTCATTGATAGCATATACTCCGTTGAGGACATTCATTCCCGGCTATCCTGACGGCCATACGAAGAGGGCTGCAATCACGAATGCCATCCGCATCGACTCTCTCCGCAATGTGATTTATACCTGGGAGTTCTACACTGAGAATCTCAAGAGAGTGATGGAGGGGGCAGACCCTGTTGCCATTGACAGTGTCATCCGGAATGCTTCTTCTTCAGAGACTTCCGCGGCTGAACGTAAAAATCTGGATGAGAGTGATTCTCTGCTCAGGGAGAATGTGCGTCAGGAGGAGAGGTTCGGTCTTGTCCAGGGTCGTGAAAGAAAGCTTCCTATCGAGGGTGTCCATTTCTTTACGCCGCTGAAAGGTGTTGTGTCTCAGGGATATGACCCTCTTGTGCATCCTTACATTGACATAACCGCTCCTGCGAATTCGGTGGTGATGTCGGTTCTGGACGGAACGGTGATCGGTGCAGGCTGGAGCGATGATTCCGGCTATACGATCCAGATCCAACATTCGAATGACATTGTGTCCATATACAAACATAACCAGAAACTTCTAAAACGGACGGGAGACAAGGTTTCAGCCGGCTCACCGGTTGCCCTGGTCGGCAATACGGGGGCACTCACCACAGGTGACCACCTTCATTTCGAGCTTTGGTACAGGGGCGAGGCCGTGGATCCTACTAAATACATAAAATTCTGATGAGATTGAGACATATCGCAGTTCTTGGATCGACAGGTTCCATAGGATGTCAGGCATTGGACGTGGTAAGGCAGCATCCGGACAAGTTCCAGGTGGATCTGCTCACGGCCAACAATAGTTCGCAAAGGCTTATCGAGCAGGCACTTGAGTTTCGTCCTGCCGCGGTCGTAATCTGCAATGAAGAGAAATATCAGGAGGTGGCGGACGCACTCCAGCCGCATGATATCAATGTCTTTGCGGGCATGGATTCGGTCTGTGCGCTGGCGGCGGCCACTGACATTGACATAGTCCTTACTGCGCTTGTCGGCTTCAGCGGTCTCAGACCGACGGTGGCGGCGATCAAGGCAGGGAAGATTATAGCATTGGCAAACAAGGAGACGCTGGTGGCCGGAGGCAGTGTCATCATGGCTCTCGCCAAGAAGTACCATGCGCCGATTCTGCCTGTGGATTCTGAACATTCGGCTATTTTCCAGTGCCTTCTGGGGGCCGGGGACAATCCTCTTACTCGTATCCACCTGACTGCATCCGGCGGACCGTTCAGGACATGGGACAAGGACAGGATCGCTAAGGCGACCAGGGTCGAGGCTCTCCATCATCCGCAGTGGACTATGGGAGCTAAGATTACCATCGACTCGGCTACGATGATGAACAAGGGCTTCGAGATGATAGAGGCGAAGTGGCTCTTCGACACCGAGCCGGACAAGATCAATGTCGTCGTGCATCCTCAGTCGATTATCCATTCGATGGTGGAATTCGCTGACGGGGCCGTGATTGCGCAGATGGGGCATCCTGATATGCGCGAGCCGATCCAGCTGGCGCTCAGTTTCCCGGAAAGGCTGACATTGACAAACAAGAAACTGGATTTCACGGAACTCGGCGCCCTTACTTTCGAGAAGCCGGATATGGACAGGTTCCCTTGCCTTGGGCTGGCGTTCGAGGCCATCAGTCGTGGCGGAAACATCCCTTGCGCCATGAATGCGGCAAATGAGGCTGCCGTGGCGGCATTCCTGCAGGACCGTATCCGTATCTATGACATCCCGGAGGTGATTTCCAAGTGTATGTCAGGCGCGGAATTTGTGGCGACGCCGACTTTGGACGATATCTTTGCCACAAACGATGAGATTTATCGCAGAGCGGCGGAGATGTGTGTTGAAAAAAGCATTTAGTGTATGGCGATTTTGATGAAAGTTATTCAGGTCATCCTTGCCCTGTCTATACTCATAACTATCCATGAATTCGGGCATTTCTTTTTTGCCAGGATTTTCGGAATTAAGGTGGATAAGTTCTTTCTCTTCTTCGATGCGGGAGACGTGAAACTGTTCAGTACGAAGACGACACGCTGGTTTACGAAACTGTTTCCGAAGATGAAAGACATTGATACTGAATATGGTATCGGTTGGCTTCCGTTCGGTGGATATTGCAAGATCAACGGCATGATCGACGAGTCCATGGACATTGACAGTCTCAAGCATGAGCCCAAGCCATGGGAATTCCGTTCGAAGCCCGCATGGCAGCGCGGTCTGGTCATGGTCGGCGGAGTGCTGTTCAACTTCATTTTCGCCATCTGCATATACATAGGTATGCTGGCGGTGAACGGAAACTCCTATTTCAGCAACGAGGACAGCCGGATTTATGTCAATGACCTTGCGTATGAGATGGGTTTCAGGACCGGTGACAGGATTCTGAAGTTCGATGACTATGTCCCTGAAGATTTCACGATGCTCCAGGCGGACCTTGCAAGGCGCTCCGTGAAGACGGCGACCGTGCTTAGAGACAAGGATACAGTGCTGCTCTACATAGACAGGAGCATGATCGGCGAGGTTCTGAATTCTCCAGGAATGTTCAGCCTGGCTGTGCCGTTCCAGGTCGATTCCCTCGCTCAGGGTTCTGTCAATGTTGCACTGAGGCACGGGGACAGGGTGATTGCGATCGACTCCACCAAGGTTTCGTACGTGCAGGACGCGTGGGAAACGCTTAAGGCCAATGCCGGGAAGGATGTTACTGCTTCTGTCGTCAGAGGCGCTGATACCCTGGATGTTCCGGTCAAGGTGGACACGGCGGGTAGGATAGGAGTCGTGCTCCAGATACCTGGACTGCAGAAGCGTACATATACATTTGCTCAGGCGATTCCGGCAGGAATCAAATACACGTGGAACATGGTGGCAGGCTATACCCGTGACATCAAGCTTGTTGCGACGCCGAGCACCGGTGCCTACAAGTCTGTCGGCAGTTTCATTGCCATCGGTCAGGTCTTCCCTTCAGTATGGAACTGGACGATATTCCTGAACCTGCTGGCGCTGCTGTCCATCATGCTGGGAGTCATGAACCTGATTCCGATTCCGGGACTGGACGGCGGACATCTGCTGTTCATTATTGTGGAGATGGTCACAGGACGCAAGCCGGGAGACAAGTTCCTGATAGTCATGCAGATGATTGGTATGCTGATACTGCTTGCCATCATGGTGCTCGCATTTGGAAATGATATATTCAGATTACTAAGATAAAACAATGATATTATGAGAACGAAAATTTCATGGCAGCCCCTTCTGGCTGTACTCGTAATTGCTGTCATGGCAGTTTCCTGCAAGGGTTCGGACAAGCCTTTGCTCCCTAATATCAGCGGCAAGGCCGGTGAAGTTATTGTCGTAATGGACAAAGACAACTGGGACGGGAATCTCGGAAGTGTCACCCGTGACCTTCTGACCGCGGATTATCCGTTTCTTCCGCAGCGCGAACCGCTTTTTTCTGTTGTCAATGTCCCGCCGACAGGGTTTGCGGACTTGTTCAAGATTCACAGGAATATCCTTATCTATAATGTATCTGCGGACGTACGCAAGGCCGGTGTGATTTATCGCAATGACCAGTGGGCCTATCCTCAGTGCGTCATTCAGATTTCGGCTCCGTCTGCCGATTCTGCGGCTACTCTCCTGAAGGAGAATGGTGAGAGGGTTGTCAATGCCATTGAGCAGGCTGAGAGGGACAGGATCATTGAAAATTCCAAGAGATACGAAGCTGCGGAAATCGCTCCTGTCGTGAAGGCGATGACAGGCGGTGCCCCTCATTTCCCGACCGGCTACAGGGTCAGGAAGAAGACGGACGATTTCATCTGGATTTCTGATGACAAGCAGTACACGACCCAGGGAGTTTTCGTTTATAAGTATCCTGCTTCCGAGAATGAGAATTTCACGGAGCAGAACATTATCGCGCACAGAAACAAGTTCCTGAAGGAGAACGTGCCTGGTATGTTTGATAATACCTATATGATTACCAATGAGATAGCTGCTCCTGAGACTAAGTTTGTCCGTTTCAGGGGACGTCAGTTCGCCGAGACACGCGGATTGTGGGAGGTGTTCGGTGATTTCATGGGCGGTCCTTTTGTTTCACATTCCTTCTATAGCCGTGACGGAAAGGATATCATCGTTCTCGATGGCTTCGTGTATGCTCCGAAGTATGACAAGAGGCAGTATCTGAGGCAGGTCGAGGCTATTCTCTATTCTTTCGAGTGGCCTGACGACGAGGTTGAGGCGAAGGAAAAGTAGTCTCTGGTTCATAGATTTTTCCGTTTTTTCGCAGGGGACGGTCCGGATTTCCGGTTTCGAAGCGTTAAAGTGTGTGGTATCAGGATGTTAAACATGTTTACTATGTGTTTTAGAGGGATTGAGGACGTTTGTTTTGTGTCGATGGTACGTAGTTTTTGAAATGTTTAAGTGAAAAAAATCCGGAAAAAGGATAAAAATATTTTGAGGTCAAGAAAATATTACATACCTTTGCAATCCCTTAAAATTTCATATCGAGATTGAGAGGTTAGTTCGGTGGGTTCGTATAACGGTTAGTACTCGAGATTTTCATTCTCGCAATAGGAGTTCGATTCTCCTACCCACTACTAAATATTAAAAAATAAAAACAATGGCAAATAACGCATCTGCAGAAAAGTGCATTCGCCAGAGCGAAAGGCACAGATTGCATAATAGGTATTATGCAAAGACCACAAGGAATGCTATCCGTGCGATCAGAAACACGAAAGACAAGGCAGCTGCTGAAGCAAATGCTCCTAAAGTCTATGCAATGATTGACAAGCTTGCTAAGGTAGGAATTATCCATAAGAACAAGGCAGCCAATCTTAAGAGCGGTCTCGCACTTTACATTAACAAACTTGCTTAAGTAAAGCGCACATAAGGTCAGCGGGATGTAGCGCAGTTGGCTAGCGCACTACGTTCGGGACGTAGGGGTCGTGCGTTCGAGTCGCATCATCCCGACTTGCAATAGAGAAGTTCAGTAATGAGCTTCTTTTTTGTTTTATAGGGCCTGAAGTATCCTATAGGACAAATATTTCTACTTTTTTCTTGTAGTCGCCGCAATATCAGTTATATTTGCAGTTTTCAAAGCAAGGAGAGACTAATAAGTAACTCAAGTTTCGCAAGAGCGAAACCCCGCTTTTGGAGCCCGTCAGGGCGAGGGTAAGTCCCTTCCCCGAGGGGAGGGATTTAGGGTGGGGGTAACGTGCACAAACGAAGTGCGTGGGTCTTACAGGCTTCGTACGGGAGTTGAACCTCATATTCGCACGAAAACTCGCCATGTCAGATAACTTGAGGAACTTGAACAAGTAAGTAGTATGAAGAAGTTTACCGCATTGCTGGCAGCTGCCGTCGGAATGATGGCTGCTGTCACAGTTACTGCACAGGAAGGAGTGAAACCTGTCAGTATTTATCAGGCCCCGGTCAATGTCCTGCAGTCTGCAGGCAACGGGCGATGCCGATTCGTCGATTTGTGGTCAGTGAGAGTCAATACCGTTGACTTTCTGGCAACGATACCGAATATCGGCGCCGAAGTTGACCTTTCACGGTCACCATATAACAGAGTGTCATTTGGCGTGGACGCCAGATGCAGATGGAATCGCAGACGTACCCCGACAAGCTATATTATGAACGTTCTGGCCGTAAAGCCTGAACTCAAATACTGGTGGCGCGGCAATTCCGCATCCAGAATCGCATGGTATGGCGGTTTGTACGCAGAAGGCGGCAAATACAAATATAAGTTTGGAAGAACCAGGGACGGAAGGAACGGCTATATGTACGGTGCCGGAATCTCTGCAGGATTTGCCCGCCCTCTTTACCAGTACCGTAGGGCCGCATTGGACCTGGAAGTCGGACTCTCGGCAGGATTCCTCTCTACGAAGTATGACGCATACGATTTTGAGGAGGGCAGTTACCACGTGATCCAGGACAAATCTGAAGACTGGCATGTGCTCCCGTATCCTGTGGCATCCCAGCTCAGGGTAGCATTCGTGCTCAGGTCAATGTCAGTGAATGACAAATATCGTAAAGTCAGTGAAAGAAAACTCATCCGTCGTCAGGAAAGACGCATGAAAGACTAAAAATCTGCGATTATGAAACGCAAGTATTCGAAAACCCTTTTATTGTCGGCAGTAATTGCCGCAGTATCTCTGCTGCGTGCAGAAAACGCTTCAGCCCAGCTTCTGGCGGTCAAGGCCAATGCTGCCATGTATGCCGTTATGACACCTAACCTTTCATTCGAAATGGTTACAGGTGAACGTACCAGTGTGGATTTCTCCATCTTCGGACATGCGAAGCCATACGGAAAAGACTCGAGGATGATAGGTCTCCAGCCACAGTTCAAGTATTGGTTTGCGGGACGACCTCTGGTCAGAGAATATGTAGGAGTCATGGCTCTTGCCCTGGCTTATGATTCGACCTGGAAAAATGTCACTTATGAGGGCAATGCCGCAGCCGTCGGTATCACAGCCGGATACGTGCTGCCTCTTGGCAAACGTTGGGATGTGGAATTCTCCGGCGGTATCGGAGTCCTTGCCCACCATCACAGGTCCTATGACAAGGAGACCATCTCCCCAAGCAGACTTGAAACCCTCGGATGCGGCCCTATAGGGTGGCGCATCGTACCTGTCAATCTCGGTATAAAATTCATTTACATAATACGATGAGAAGGATATTGACAATCCTCACGTTACTGCTTCTCGGTTCTGCAGCATTGACAGCGCAGGACAGGAAACTTGTGACTGGACGAATTCTCGACATGGCGACGAACTTGCCTATTGACTTGTCGCAGGTCGAAGTCCTGGTCTATAGCTTCAATACGATAGCTGAAGCGGAAGATGTGAAGAAACAGATGGATGAAGATGCTAATGCAGTCATCCTTCCGGAAGCCGTCACCTATCCTGATCAGAACGGCTACTACCAGATATATGTTGCCTCTACAGGTGCCCTTGTGTTCAAGGCGGACATGCAGGACGCTGTAGTTGAGCATGTTGACAACAGACTTGAAATAGACGTAAAACTTTCCCTCGGTAACAGGATCCGCAATTCTCTGATTTCCGCCAAGCGCGAGAATATCGGCGTGATGGAACCGGAATCTGACATTGACGGGAACTGGCTGAAGGCGAGAAGCACTATCTCCCTGCCGGAGTTTGCGGGAAAGGCCAATGCCAGACTGATCATCCAGCCGTTCCTTGTGGACTGCGAATCCAAGGATACGCTGCGCTATCTCAGGCCGCTGGTCATGGACGGAAAGGAGTATGTCCTGACACAGCTGAGAAGGAAGAATTACGACCCGGCTCTCGATACGCTGAATACGTACAGACTTAAAGATGCTAACCTTTCTGCCCGTGAGACCATGGTTCCGTGGGCTGACACGATTTTTCTGGAGCATCCGGAGAGGAGTTATCAGGTCAAGGGTATAATTCATTTCGAGGACTATCTCGGGGTTTACAAGAACAATGATTATTATCTGACCTCTTCCAGAATCCGCAGACCGATGCGTTTCCTGGAGTGCCCTGCCGGTCCGTTCTGGCTTGATCCGAACCAGTATAAGGAGCATCCGAAGAGGGAGCGTCACAATACTGTCGGCAAGATGTCCCTGCAGTTCACCATCGGAAAGGCGGAAATTGCCGCTACGGATACCGCCGGCTGGAGGCAGATAGAGACATTGAAAAAGACATTGACGGATATTGTCAATGACGAAGGGGCGGTGCTGAAGGAGTTCCATATCACCGGAACCGCTTCGCCTGACGGTCCGTACTCGACAAACAGGAAGCTGGCGCAGAAACGTATGCAATATGCTATGGATCACATCGCTTCGGTGCTTCCACAGGCAATCCGCGAGCGTGTTTACATGACCACCAAGGCCAATGTCGCTTCGTGGTCCGAGGTTGCGGATATTCTGGAGCAGGACTCGTTTGCCGCCGAGGCGGAAGAGGTGAGGAGGATTGTCAATGATAATCCTGGCCGCCAGGACCGCCAGTGGGTGCTTATCCGTAAGCTGCCTTATTACAGGACTGTCATTACTGAGCGCCTGCCGAGACTGAGAAATGTCCAGTATCTCCAGATCCAGGAGGTTTATCGTGAGCTTACTCCGGATGAAATCATGGACCGCTATATGAATGACGAGGATTACAGGAGCGGCAAGAAGGAGTTTGCCCTTTATGAGTTCTGGAATCTGTTCAATATGGTAAAGGACAAGGATGAACTGTATGCGCTTTACAAGCGTGCCTATGACAAGTCGATAGAGGAGAATGGCCGTCCGTGGGTGCTTGCCGCCTGCAATCTGGCCGCCGCTGACATTGAGCGCGGTATCATTGACACGACTCTTCTCAATCCTTTCATTGACCTTTCTACTCATGGTGTCAATGTCAAGTTGCGGAATACTTATGGCGATGGTTATACCATCGTGAATCCGGCACCTGTCGTTGCGAACCAGATGATGATGAGGGCGAAGTCTTATGATTTCAGGCGTGCGTCTCAGCTCTGCCGGCTGCTCAACAATGGTGCAGGTGAGGAGTATTCGTCCATCAAGGCTTATGTGATGTGCCTTGGAGGATATTATAAAGGTGGTGATACTCCTGAACAGCGTGCATGGGCGAAGAACAATCTGGAGACCATCATGCAGACGACATCGCTGAACAGGGTGATTGCAAATCTCGCCCTGGATACCAAGCACAATGATGCCATTGCGGAGAGCGCTATGGCGGAACTTCCTGCAGATGATGCCCTTACGGATTATCTTTGGGCTGTGATTTATGGCAGGAAGGCCGGACGTTCGGCTGATGTCATGGATGATATCGCAAGTGAGGACTATCTGGTGTCCTGCTTCAGGAAAGACAAGTCTTACATTGATATTGCCGCCGGTGACGGTGATATCGTGGAGGATACCTATAAGAATGCTAAAGCTCGTTATGACGAGGAAATCAACGGAAAACAGTTATGAAAATGATTACTAAATATATTATTGCCGCTGCCGGACTTCTGCTTGCTTCCGGCGTGGCTTTTGCCGGTCAGTCCGACACGACTGAGTTCAATGCTCTGGACTATAGTATGCAGAAGCGTTATCGTCCTAAGGACGAGCCGTTTGCGAGACATGCGTTTTTCTATTTGCAGGCCGGTACGGAGCAGTATATCCGCAGGTCCCATTCTTCTTTCGGATGGGGTCCCATGGCCAGGGAGCAGATCGGTATGAGGGTCAGCAAGTACAGCAGTGTGGCTGTGGGTATCTCTGCCGGTACTCTCCGCAGGAATTATGATGCGAGGAGGGCTTATCGTGGAGGTGCCGAGATTATGCATTATTTCGACTTGACTTCCTTCATCGGCGGCTACAGGGAGGACAGGGCTTTGTCTCTCTATACCGTGGAGGCTCTCGGTTATTACAGGTCCAGATGCAGCGGTCTGAACAGCCGTGCGTTCAGTGCCCGTGGAGGCATTGTCCTTTCCCTTAACATCGGAGGTAACTGGAATATCAACATTGAACCATACGCAAATATCTATACTGATGGCATTGACCCTGGCTCAAGGTTCAATTGGCGCAGGTTTGATGGCAGCTATGGTGTGACTGCGGGTCTTTCCCACAGTTTCGATTACCGCAAGTCCGTGCGCTATGGTGACACGTTCGGCGGCTTCGGCAAGTGGTTTGTGAACAATTCTTTCATAGATGTCGAGGGTGGTGCCCAGTTCTATGGCGGCGGCAGGTCTGCTTCTTCCGCTGTGATGTCTGAGACGCTTCGTGAGCATCTTGCGCTTGGTTATGGCAAGTGGCTGTCCGGTCCTCTCGGTGTCCGCGTATCTGGCTTTATATCAGGCAATTCGTGGAACAATGAGAGGGAGGTGGAGCAGAAGTCAAACCTTTTCGGCGGCCGTGGCGAGGTGATGTTCGACCCTATCTATTATGTGGGCAAGACACGTGACCACAGGTTTTCAATGCCGATTCTCTTCGGTCTTGAGGCCGGCCGTTTCAAGAAGTCCGGTTCTGACATTACTCTGAACAAGTGGTACTGCGGTCTGACCGGCGGCCTGCAGGTCAAGCTTCGTGCAGCCAGTCATCTCTCCTTCTACCTGGAGCCGCGTTTCTCTGTAGTGCCTTACACCTACACCCGTTTCTCCGACGAGGGTTCTGCGTTCAAGAATTATTTCGACACGATAGCGAATATCAATTTCGGCGTGGAAATCGACTTGTAGTCCCGGTTCCATTTAAGGAACATCAATGATAGTTTTCAGCCCCCGGGCAGTCGTGAAATCGGCTGTTCTGGGGCTGAAGTATTTGTAATGGTCAATGAGAGGCTATTAGAAGGAGGAAGACAGGAAGGTAGTCTTTTAGGCAGGAACGGAGCTTTTCCAGTGCTCTCTGGATTTCTCTCTTGACTTTTCTGGGAGTGACGTTATACTTTTCAGCTATTTCTTCGTAAGTGAGGTCTTCGAATCGGCTGGATATAAAGATATCTCTGGAGAGTTCAGGCATGTCGGCCAAGAATTTTCTGAAAATAGTTTCCACTTCTGAACTGAAAACATCGGCCATGTCAGGACTTTCAAGAACGGATATCTCTGATAACATTGACTTAATCCTCAGGTTTGTATCTGGATCGATTGAGCCTTCGGCTAGTACAATTTTTGAATTGTCACGGAGCCAGTTCAGGCACCGGTTCTTCACAGCGCGGAGAATGTAGGCTTCGGGGGTAGTCTTAATGTCAATGTTTTCGCGCTTGTCCCAAAACGTGGTGAAGCTTTCGGACACGATATCCTCAGCCACGGCCAGATCTCTTACATAAGATCGGGCAATGGCTATGTAACTGTCCTTATATTTCATGAACAGTTTTCCGAAGTCCAGAGGATTTATATCAGTGACCGGCATCGCTGTCAAGGTTATCAATTCTAAAGATTTCTTACGTGCGGAATGAACATATTTCAGCAAATATAGGTTTTTTATTCAAATTTTTCACTTTTTGAGGGTCCGATACTTGAGAAGGTGTGTCTTATATGTACAACACAAGAACTGAAAACGATTTGTAAATTATCCAAATCAATGAAAATCAACACAATGCTTCTTTTGAAGTACCTTAGATGCGCCACTTCTCCTGACGAAGAGAGGTTTGTGCGCGAGTGGCTTGCCAATGATGTCGATGGGAGCCATGCCAGGAAGTACAAGGAAGCTCACCTCATTTTCGAGGGTATCACTCTATATGGTCTAATTCCGTCTGAAAGACGTGAGGCGGCCGGACGCTCTGATTTCAGACCGTCATTCATGCGCAGAGTTGCAGGTTATGCGGCTGCTGCCGCTGTTGCTGTCTTTGCTGCTGTAGGAACTGGCGTTATCGTGAAGAACAACACGTTGGATGCTATTGCGCAGAAGACCGAGTCTGTGTATGTGCCTGCCGGCAAGACAATGGAATTGACTTTGGAGGACGGTTCCAAGCTATGGCTGAATTCTGGAACTGAAATCGAATATCCTGCTGTTTTTGCCAGAAAGTCCAGGAATGTGAAACTTGTCAAGGGTGAGGCATTGTTCGACGTCGTTCATGATGAGGACAGACCTTTTACTGTCAGCACTTTCGCTTCTGATGTAAGAGTTCTGGGAACCAGATTCGACGTTCAGGCTGAGGAGGAGAGAGGATTTTTCCAGACTTCATTGCTGAAAGGTATGGTACGTGTGAGCAGCAAGTTCAATGCTGATGACAATGTTATTCTGCATCCGGACCAGAGCGTGACGATGAACAATGGCCGTCTTCAGGTTTCGTCCATGACTGATGCTTCTTCTGTAATTTGCTGGAAGGATGGTCTGGTCAATCTTACAGGCCTTCCGTTCGATCAGCTGATGAAGAAGTTTGAGAATGTATACAATGTGCAGATACATATAGAAAGGCAGGACATGCCTGAAATCAGATACTCCAGAGGAAAAGTCCGCGTTTCGGACGGAATTGACCACGCTTTGGAGATGCTGTCGAAAGCTTCTGATTTCAAATGGATACATGACAAGAATTCAAACATCGTTGTGATACGATAAATTTATTTTACTAATAATCATAAAATCAATGAACAGATTTCATTTTACAAAAGCATTGAAACGTTTTTCAATGGCTCTTGTTCTGTGCATTTCCGTCACTTTCGGGGCGTTTGCGCAGAATTCGAAAGGAATCACTCTGAAGATGGAGAATGCCTCCCTTGAGAAAGTGATGGATGCCATTGAGAATCAGTCTCAGTATCTTTTCTTAAATGATGGAGTTGACTTTAACATGAAAGTTTCTGTCAATATCCAGAATGCATCAATTTCTGCCTCTCTTGACCAGATGTTTGCCAATAAGCCGGTAGCATGGAAAATCGAGGGAGTGAATGTTTACATTTCCAATAAAGCAGCTGCCCAGCCTGCCGGACGCACCGTATCGGGTGTTGTTAAAGATGCTTCAGGTATGCCGCTTATCGGTGCAGCTGTCCTTGTTAAGGGCACTTCAAATGGTGCCAGCACAGACGTGGATGGTAAATTCTCATTCGAACTTGACAACAGCAACATGTCTGGAGACAAGATTCTTCAGTTCGTTTGCCTTGGCTACACTTCATTGGAATTGCCTCTCGGCAACAGACGCGTATTTGACGTAGTTCTTGCTGATGATGCCCAGCTCATCGAAGGAACAGTCGTAACAGCCCTCGGTATCAAGCGTTCAGAGAAAGCATTGAGTTACAATGTCCAGAAGATTGACTCAGATGAACTTCTTGCCAACAAGGATGCAAACTTCGTCAATTCCCTCAATGGTAAGGTCGCAGGTCTTGTCATCAACTCTTCTTCTTCAGGAGTCGGTGGTGCTTCCAAGGTTGTGATGCGTGGTGAAAAATCCATCAGCAAATCTTCTAACGCACTTTATGTCATTGACGGTATTCCTATGTACACATCTGCAAGAGATGCGGGTACAGAATTCGATTCCAAAGGTGCTACTGATCCTATCGCGGACATCAACCCTGAAGATATCGAGTCAATGACAGTTCTTACCGGTGCAGCCGCAGCCGCTCTTTACGGTTCTTCTGCAGCCAATGGTGCAATCGTTGTGACTACTAAGAAAGGACTTGAAGGAAAGACCTCTCTTACGATTACCAGCAATACCGAGATTTTCAATCCGTTCGTATTGCCTTCATTCCAGAACAGATACGGAACTGGTGACCTTAATTCTTCAGAGGGCTCAATCATCCGCAGCTGGGGAAACAAGCTGAACGCATCCAACTTCATGGGATATAACCCACGTAGCGATTACTACCAGACAGGTGTGACCGGAACTGAGAGCGTTTCACTTGCAACAGGTAACTCCAAGAACCAGACATATCTTTCTGCGGCAGCAGTAAACTCCAAGGGTATTGTCCCTAACAACGGATACAATAGATATAACTTTACTTTCAGAAATACGACCAAGTTCTTGAATGACAAGATGACTCTGGATGTTGCTGTCGGTTATATCATGCAGAATGACAGGAATCTCACCAACCAGGGTACTTACAACAACCCTGTAGTAGGTGCTTACCTTTTCCCTCGCGGAAATGACTGGAATGACATCTCAATGTTTGAGAGATGGGATTCTTCACGCAAGATCTATACTCAGTACTGGCCTGTAGGTGACGCAGGTATCACCATGCAGAACCCTTACTGGATCAACTACCGCAATCTCCGTCAGAACAAGAAGAACAGATATAATCTCAGCGCTGGTCTCTACTATGATATCACAGACTGGATGACACTTTCAGGTCGTGTTAAAGTGGATAACTCTGAGAATAAGTATACAGAGAAGTTCTATGCTTCTACCAATACTCAGCTTACCGAGTACTCTACCAATGGTCTCTATGGCCAGGAGGAGTCCCAGGACAAGCAGTTCTATGCGGACGTTCTCCTCGACATCAACAAGACTTGGAACAAGTGGAGCTTCCATGGAAACATTGGTGCTTCCATCTCAGACATGCGTGCTGAAAGCTTCGCGCTCCGCGGACCTATCGCTGACGGTGTCGTAGATCCGGCAGAAGCTGCAAATATTCCTAACATCTTCAATGTATTTGCGCTCAGCCAGGCCAAGTCTGTAAAGAAACAGACCGGTTGGAGAGAGCAGACACAGTCTGTATATGCTTCTGCAGAAGTCGGTTTCAAGAACGCATATTACCTCACCCTTACAGGTCGTAACGACTGGCCTTCACAGCTTGCCGGACCCCGTTCTAACCAGAAAGGCTTTTTCTATCCTTCAGTCGGTGCTTCTGTAGTGCTTTCTGAGATTATTCCCAATATGCCTAAACAGCTCGAATACCTCAAAGTTCGTACATCATGGGCATCTGTAGGTGTTCCTTTCGGAAGATGGATTGCCAATCCTATGCACGAGTGGCCAGACAAGGGCAACTCCTGGAATACTCAGACAGCATACCCTGTAGAGAACCTCAAACCGGAGAGAACCAACTCATGGGAGGCAGGTATCACAATGCGCTTCCTTAACTGGTTCAGCCTCGATGCTTCTTACTATAATACTCATACGAGAAACCAGACTATCTACCCTGATATTTCTACCAGTTCCGGTTATTCCGAGATTCCTATCCAGTCCGGTGACGTGCTGAATGAAGGTGTCGAACTTTCACTTGGCTTTGACAAGGCTTGGGGTATCTTCCGTTGGAACAGCAACTACACATTCTCTACCAACAGAAACAAGATTGTCACTCTCGTGAAGGATGTTAAGAACCCTGTTACCGGTGAGCCTCTCAATATCTCAGCAATGAATATGAACGGTCTCGGAAATGCAGTGTTCATCCTCAAAGAAGGCGGTACCCTCGGTGACCTCTATTCTCGTCAGGATTTCGTAAGAGATAGCAATGGTAAGATTTATGTTGACGCCAACGGCAATGTCGCTACTGAAACAAAGAAGAACATTGATGATTATGTTAAACTTGGAAGTGTGCTTCCTAAGGCCAACATGGCTTGGAGAAACGACTTCAAGCTCCAGAATTTCAATTTTGGCTTTATGGTAACTGCACGTCTCGGCGGAGTAGTATACTCAAGAACTCAGGCTATGCTTGATTACTATGGTGTGTCAGAGGCTTCTGCTCTCGCGCGTGACAATGGCGGTGTCTATATCAACAATGGTTCCGACCTTATCGATGCCAACAGATGGTACACGGCTATCGGCTCTGGAGACACCGTGCCTCAGTACTATACCTATTCTGCCACTAACGTCAGACTTCAGGAGGCTTCTATCGGATATACCTTCCCTAAGAAGATGCTCGGAAACCTGTTTGACTTGACAGTGCAGGTAGTAGGCCGCAATCTCTGGATGATTTACAATAAGGCTCCGTATGACCCTGAATCAGTTGCTTCTGCAACATCTAACTTCTATTCAGGTCTCGACTATTTCATGATGCCAAGCACCAGAAACTTCGGCTTCAACATCAGAATCAAATTCTAAAAGAGGCTTAAGATAATGAACAAGAATATATACAAAGTATTTTCGTTTGCGGCAGCTGCTCTCTGCGGAATTGCCTGCACATCGAATTTCGAAGAAATCAACAAGAATCCGTATGGCGTCTCTGATGACGAGATGCAGAGAGACGGATATATCATCCGCGCTTCCCTCACCGGAATGGCGAATGGTGTAATCTCTCCGGATGTCAATACCACACAGTTTACAGAGTGTCTTCTCGGTGGTACTCAGGGAGGATATATGGCTGATGCCAATGCCGGTTTCGCCAATACCATCTCGAACTACAACCCTACAGACAACTGGACCAATGTGCTGATGAAAAGTGACAAGATCATTCCTGTCATCTATACGAACTACAAACAGCTCCATCAGGTTACTGATGATCCTGTAATTCTTGCCGTAGGCGATATCGTCAAGGTTGCAGCAATGCACAGGGTAACTGATACATACGGTCCTATCCCTTACACCAAGATTGGCCAGGACGGTAGCCTTACTGTGCCTTATGATTCTCAGGAAGATGTCTACAAGGCAATGTTCAATGAACTTGACAATGCCATTGAGGTTCTTCTTCCTAACCGTACCAACAACTTCGCATCTTCTGCTGATGCTATCTATGGCGGTAATACTGAAAAATGGATCAAGCTTGCCAACTCTTTGAAACTCAGACTTGCAATGCGTATTTCTTATGCGAATCCTGAACTTTCCAAGAAGATGGCCGAAGAGGCTGTGAACAATGAAGTAGGCGTCATCACTTCCAATGATGACAATGCCAAGTTCTCTTCATGGGGAACTGACGGTAACCCTATCAAAGTTGCGGTAGAGTATAACAAGGTATCCGCTCACGAGAATGGAACAGCCTGCACCACAGCAGCCGGAGACTCTCACGTTGCTGCCGACATCATCTGCTACATGAATGGTTACAATGATCCTAGACGTGCGTCATACTTCACCAAGGATGAGTGGGGAACAACTGACGGATATGTTGGACTCAGAAGAGGTATCGTAATCCCTGCCCACAGTTCCATCGGCCATAAGTTCTCAGGATTCACCCTGAAAGTTACTGACCCTGTATGCTGGATCAATGCTGCCGAGGTTTCTTTCCTCAGGGCTGAGGCTGTTGCAGTGTTCGGTTACAATATGGGCGGCGAAGCTAAGGATTTCTATGAGAAAGGTATCGAGCTCTCATTTGAACAGTGGGGTGCCGGAAGCGCTGCGGCTTATATCGCTGACAATTCAAGCGTACCTGGAACATATACTGACCCTTCAGGTTCAAACACTTATACTGAGACACTCTCAAGCATCACTATCGCATGGGATGAGAATGCAACTGTAGCGCAGAAACAGGAGCGCATCATCACCCAGAAGTGGATCGCAAACTGGCTGCTCGGAAACGAGGCTTGGGCAGATTGGAGAAGAACAGGTTATCCTACTCTCCTTCCGGTATCAGACAAAGGTAACAAGAGCAATGGTCTCGTAGATTCACGTAAGGGTGCCAGACGTATGGCATATCCTACAAATGAGGTTACATCCAATGCCGAGAACTACCAGAACGCTGTAAGCAACCTTCTCAAGGGCGCAGACAATATGAGCACCCGCCTGTGGTTCGACTGCAATCCTGATAACCCTTATTACAAGAACTAACACTAAGATTTAGTTAAAATGACAAAATATAATCTGATAAAGACTGTTTTCGGTGTTGCAGCAGCAATGCTTATGACATCATGCTCTGACTGGACCGAGACAGAAAGTGTCACAATCAAGTATCCTGATCTCAAGACTGATGCTCCTGAACTGTATGAGCAGTATATGCAGTCGTTGAGGGAATATAGAGGCAGTGACCATAAGGTTGTCATCGCCAAGTTTGACAACAAGCTCACCGCTCCTTCCGGACAGGCTGAGCACATCAATGCCCTTCCTGACAGCATTGACTATGTTATTCTTCAGAATCCTGACAATCTCAGTGAGAAAATCCAGAGCGAAATGAAAGAAGTTCGCGATGTCAAGGGTATGAAGGTTCTTTATGAAATCAGCTACAGCGATATCATCGCTTCCTACAAGGCTTATGCTGAGGAGTGGAAAGCTTCCCATCCTGAGACTGAACCGGGCGAGGGTGAAGGAGAGGAGGAAACACCTGTTGATCCTGCTGACACTCTTATTGCCCAGAATACTTTCGTGAAAGATGCCGTCAAAGCTCAGCTTCAGCTTTTCGCCAAGTATGGATATGATGGAATCAATGCTTCATACACATGCGTAAACCCTCTCAGTGTTGCTGAGGACAAGAAGCCTGAACTTCTCGCAAGTCAGGAGGCTTTCCTCGGAGGTATCATGGAGTGGAGAAAGAACAATGCCGATGCTGTGTTCTTCTATGAGGGAACTCCTCATTATCTTATCATTGAGGATATGTCGCTTGTCAAAAATGCAGACTGCATTATCATTCCTGCCGAGTCACAGCTTAATGTATATTCATTCACATATCTTGTGAACCAGGCTCTCAGATTTGGCAATATCCCTTCTGACAAGTTCGTCATCGGAGTTACTACTGTTTCATTGACAGATCCGGGCGATACCAAGGGTACTTTTCTCGATAAGGATGACAACGGCAATACTCTTACTGCTATTACCGGTGCCGCTTACTGGGCTGCCCAGAAGACATCCGGATTCACAAAGGCCGGTATCTGCATCTCCAATGTGCAGAACGACTACTTTAACATCCAGTTCGTATATCCTAATGTCCGCAAGGCCATTTCGATAATGAACCCATCACCACTTAATTAAGCATTGACAATGAAAAAAACATTGAAATACAGCTTTATTCTTTTTGCTGCGGCATTGACATTGGCCGGTTGCAAGACGGAAAGCGACAGATTGGATGAGCATCATTTCGACAATAAGCTCTATCTGAATGCTTCTGATGCTACCGATGAGATTTTGGTGAAGCAGACAGGTGCTGCTGTGAATGTGACCAGAACTCTCTCTATGGGTACAGCTCTTCAGGCTGACTGTGACATTACTGCCAAGGTGGTTGCTGCTCCTGAAATGCTTGATACTTACAAGCAGGCATATTACAATGAGGATGTTCTCATTCTTCCAGAGGGCAAATGCGTTATCTCAGAGCCTAATCTTAAGATTAACAAAGGTGCTTCGGTATCTCCGTCAGTTGAGATTTCTTTCAACGGACTTGAGGAACTTGACCGCGAACTAGTGTACGTGCAGCCTATCAAACTTACTGATGTGCAGGGTATTGAGGCTCTTGACTCCAAGACTTCAGTATATTATGTGTTCAAGGGTGCGGCACTCATCAATGTTGTTGCTGACCTTGCCGAGAACAGGGCTTATCCGTCATGGAAGGACGGAAGCATAGTAAATGACCTCACCAACTTCACACTTGAGTGCATGGTCAATTTCAATCAGTTCGGCCGTCAGATTTCCTCTATTATGGGTATCGAAGGCAATTTCCTTCTCCGTGTCGGTGATGCGGGTGTCCCTGACAATCAGCTCCAGGTGGCTTGCTCAAGTAATCTTACCAGCAGTGACCTCCAGTTCGATACCAACAAGTGGTATCATGTCGCTGTCACATTCGACAATGGTACGGTGAAGGTTTACTTCAATGGTGTTGAAAAACTTAACGGAAACTGCGGCAAGTCAAGCGTAAGCTTCGGTGCTGCCCATACTAATGAGGATGATGGTTCACGTTGCTTCTGGATTGGTTATTCTTATGCGGCAGACCGTTATATGGACGGAAAGATTTGCGAGGCAAGAATCTGGAACAAGACTCTTACAGCAGAGGAAATCAATGCCCCTACACATTTCTATACAGTGGATCCTTCATCAGAAGGTCTCGTGGCTTACTGGAAATTTGACGAGGGTGCCGGTAACAAGATCAAGGATTATAGTGTTAATGGCAATGATCTTACCGTTGATTCGAATCCTGGTTGGACCAAAGTTTCTCTTCCATAAACGAATAGCATTAAACTGAAAACAAGATGAATAAATATTTTAGTGTACTTGCGGCTATGGCCCTCTGTTCAGGAACAATGCTTGTTTCCTGCACAGATGATATCCAGATAGGTTCTCTGGACGAGTCGCAGTATGAGAACGTTAAAGAACTTAAGGGTGCCGTACGTGACGCGATGAGCGGAAAGACCAGCACGATAGTAGATCTTCGCAGGTCAGATTATTCTACATCTGTAGAGTTCAGACTTGCAAGAGCGCCTAAGAAAGGTGTGGATGTTACCATCACTTATGATGCTGAATATCTCGAAACTTACAATAAGGAGCATGGTACATCATTCGAACTTTATCCTGCGGACAAGATCCAGCTCCAGCACGACGGAAAACTCGTAATGGCTCCGGATGACAAGGCGTCATATTCACTTGACCTGGTTATCCCTGCTCTTGATACCGTGAACTACAAGGCAGACCAGACTTACCTTCTTCCGCTCAAGGCTGAGGTCAAGGCTGATGGTATTTCTATCTCTAAGAGCGAGTCTCACTGTGTATATCTCGTGAGAAACCTTGCAGGTGAAGGTCAAGCTGAGAGAAAAGCCGGAGAGAAAGAGACTTTCTTCTTCTTCGAGGTCAATGATACCAATCCTCTGAATGCACTTCAGTGGAAGATGGAAGATGGCCGTTATCTTGTGAACTATCTCGTGCTCTTCGCTGCCAATATCAACTATGACAGGGAGAAAGGTGAGGTATATATCTATACCAACCCGCAGGTTACATATATCCTCGCTCATAATGAGGAGATTATCCAGCCGCTCCGCAAACATGGCATCAAGGTTATTCTCGGTCTCCTCGGAAACCACGATGAGTCCGGCCTTGCTCAGCTTTCTGAGATAGGCACAAGAGATTTCGCCCAGAAGATTGCTGCAATGTGCTATGCATATAATCTTGACGGTGTAAACTTCGATGATGAGTATTCAAACAGCCCGGATCTCAGCAATCCTCTGTTCACCCGTGCTTCTACAGTAGCCGGAGCGCGTCTTATGTTCGAGACCAAGAAGGCTATGCCGGACAAATATGTTACCACATTCCAGTATGGTTATATGGGTGGTGAAGACTATGTGGATGGCATTGAGGCCGGTGCATGGCTTGATATCGCTGTGGCCAACTATGGCAGTAAGGGTTATCCTAAGGCCGGCATGACCAAGGCCAACTGCTCAGGACAGTCTACAGAGATGGCCAGATATGGTGCGATTGCCGTAAGCACTGCTCAGGATGTTGCCAACAGCGAGTATGGTTATTACATGGTATTCGCTCCATGGGCAGCCAACAACCAGGGAAGCACCACTCAGTTTGGTTACCTCAGCAATCTCTCACAGGGACTGTACGGATGCAGACTGGTAGAACCGGAGATTTATTATCCTTCTTCCAAGTCTCTTGAATATAAACCTTACAAACGATAATCGGTAAAATGATGAAAAAATATATATTGGTTCTTGCTTCAGCAGCTTTGATGTTTTCCAGCTGTGGAGAAGAGAGTAAGGAAAGCTTGGATACAAGTACGGTCTCACTTTCTACAAATGAGATTGTCAGCGGTCCTGAGGGAGGCAACTTCGATGTGACTGTGACCAGTTCTGAAGACTGGAGAATATCTGGTATTTCAGACTGGGTATCTACCGATAAGACAGGTGGAAAAACAGGCGAGAAAGTGACTTTCAAAGTCGAGCCGTCCTCATCAATGGTTTCTGATTCTGTATTTTTCAAGATTTTTGCAGGTTCAGCTGTCCAGAAAGTTAAAGTGAAAATCGCAGCAGGACAGGTAATCAGCCTTGAGTCAGATGACAAGGTGGAACTTTCTTCTGATGCGAATGCAATTGTCGTTAAACTCAAGACCAACATTGAAAATCTTGAATACGACTTCACTGACGGCGGTGCAAACTGGATTTCATTCGACCAGCGTTCAGATGCATTCGGCTTCACTACATTGAGATTCAATGTGAAGAGAAGCAAGTCATTCACTGCCCGTACTTCCGATATCGTGTTGAAGGGTTTGAATGGCAGGGACGTCAAGATCAATGTTACTCAGGCTCAGAGGGATACTATCCTTTGTGACAATCCTGCCATCGTGAAAGGTCTCGATGCTGACAATGCAATCAAACTTGTCCTGAAATCAAATGTGACTCCTTTCATTGAGTTCGAGTCTTCTTGGTTGACAAAGGTTTCAGAAACTCCTGGCTCAAAGGCGGCTGACGGACTTACAGATTATACTTACGTGTTCTCAGCTCCGGAATCGAAGGGTTCAAGAGTAGCGGTGCTTAACTGCCATAAAGATAATGCAGATGGTATTATCATGCGTCAGTTCTCTATCAAGCAGCAGAATCCTCATCCTATTCTTGTCAATATCACTGATGCCAATCTTCGAGATGAGCTTTCTAAGAAAGGATGGGTTCTTACTTCTGGTGAAAGCACTGAGTGTGAGGTGGTTGATGCTGGTCTTACATCTACTTCGTTGACACTCTCCGGTGAGTACTACTACGGATTGCAGGCTACTGTCATTGATGGTCTTGGTGGTTTCCCAGAACTTACTGAACTTATCTTGGACAAGTCAAGGACTGTAAGAACCATTGATCTTACAGGATGTAGCAAACTTAAGACGGTTCTGGCTAAAGAGTATAGCATGCTTGAGAACGTGATATTCGCGGATAGTCCTGTAGAGTCATTCTCGCTTGGAAATCCAGATGATTCGGGTCTTAGTAGCAAGTCCCTTACAATGTCAGGCTCTAAGGTTAAGAGCATTGATGTTACATGTACCAGCTGGATGATTGCCTATGGATATGAAAAATGTGAGTCCCTTGATGTTTCAGGCTGCACGGCATTGACAACCTTGAAGGCTAAGAGAGAGGCGTCAAGCTATAATGGTGTCCAGTGCACGATGAAGACAATCTATGTCTCTGCCGCACAGAAGGCAGCTATTGAGGCTGGCACCATCACTGCCGAAAAGTCTGAACTCAGTTCATACGTTGTGAAGTAGTCCAATGTTTCAGCAACATTGATGTAAATATCTGCCGGGATGTCATTCCAGATGATGTCCCGGCTTTTTGGCTATTCCATTTATAGGGAGAAAATCCTAACTTTGTGCTAAACCGAAAGATTGAGTGACATGAGAATCTCAAAATTCTTCTTATATACGTTGACGGCTGTCCTGTTTGTAGGCTGTGGTGGAAGTGCGGACCCGGACTTGCCGCCTGAGACTCCGGAAAAACCTGAAGATCCGAAGCCTGAACTGGAATCCACCTGTAATCTCACTTCGTTGAAACTCAAGGCTTCTGACAATGGACTTCCTAAGGATATAGTCTTTACATTGGATAAAAAATCCGGAACATATTCCGCCATGTATCTGAAGTGGATTGCGAAGGATAATCCTGAGATGCTGATACCTGTCTTTACGACTGATGGGGAGTCTGTATGGTGTGGTGATCAGAAGGTTGTTTCAGGAAAGACTTTGGTCTCATTCGCTGATGATTTTATGTTGACTGTCAAGGCGGAGAATGGAGATAAGAAAGAGTATTCTGTAAGTTTCAACTGCCCTCAGATCAATACTGAACTTCCTGTGCTGAGACTTCAGCCGGAAACCGGGATTGTCTCCAGAGACGCGTATGTCAAGACCAAGCTTGATATCTATCGTTCCGGTTCTGCCGAGGGTGTATGGACAGCTGGCGATGAACCTGTCGATGTGCGTGGCCGCGGAAACTCCACATGGGGACTTCCAAAAAAGCCGTATCGCATAAAATTTCCTGTCAAATTCAGCCCGGTCGGGCTGGACCATGCCAAGGCCAAGTCGTGGGTAATCCTTGCTCATGATATGGACAAGTCTCTGTTGCGCAATCATTTGGCTTTTGAAATTTCCAGAATCCTTTTCAATGCCAGCGAGAATTATCATAATGAAGGCGCTGTCATGTTCACGCCTTGTTCCCAGTTTGTCAATGTCTATATGAATGACGACTATCATGGTGTTTATCAGATGAGTGACCAGATGGAAGTGGCGAAGGGCCGCATTGACATTGACAGGCTCAAGGCTGTCGACGGTTCAGATGCTTCGAAGATTACCGGCGGTTATCTGGTGGAAACCAATATTCATCATGATGAGGGGTATCCCGTGTCTTTCAATTCCAGCCGTGGTATCTATATGGATCACAAGTATCCTAAAGATGATGATTGTGATATCGCCCAGTACAGATATATGGAGGATTTCATCTATAAGGCAGAATCCATTCTGTATTCTTATGATTTTAAGGATCCCCAATATGGCTGGCGCAAGTGGTTTGATGAGAAGACTTTGGCAGACTATATAATAGTAAAGGAGTTGGCCGGAGATATGGACGGATATACCAGTACATATTTCTATAAGCGCAGAGGCATTGACAAAATCTTTTTCGGACCGGTTTGGGATGTTGACAAAGGCTGGAACAATGACAAGCGTACGCCTCATGGCAATACGCTTTCTCAACTCATGATATATGGTGGTTTCTATATGCCGCCCTACATCAATCCTGACTGGTTCCATCGTTTCTGGCAGGATGAAGAATTCCGCAAGTTTGTAGGCACCCGCTGGGCTCAGAAGCGTGAAGCATTGGTGTCGAAGGTCCTGTCCGAACTCGATTCCAGGCCTATGTCAATGTCAAAGGCGATACGTGCCAATTTTTCAGTGTGGGATTTCAACTATCAGTATAGCAATGAGGCAAATATGCCTGCCCGGACGTACGAGCTCGAGATTCAGCGTATGAAAGACCTTACTGTGCAGCGCGCAGAACTTTTGGACAAGCTGTTCAGATAATTGCTTTGATTCCGTGTAAAAATGGCCGTTTTTTTTACACGGAATTATCAAATTTTTTTAGGCAAGCCTACTTGGAATCCGACTTTTCCTTTAGTCTGGAAACCTCTTCTGCTGAGAGCCCTGTGGCCTGCGAGATAATCTCGCAAGATGCTCCAACTCGTATAAGATTCATCGCGATTTTCAAGCGCTCCTCTCCTCGCCCTTCCTTGAGTCCTTCTTCTTTGCCTTCTTTATGTCCTTTCTTGTGCCCCTCCTTGAGTCCTTCTTCACGTCCTTCCTTTATGCCTTCTTCTTTACCCTCCTTGCGTCCTTCTTCTTTACCTTCTTTGCGCCCTTCTTCTCGCCCGGTCTCATGCGCGTACTCAATCTGATTGTATGTGTCCCGCTCCGTATTCATGGCTTTAATGTATTTGATTCTGTCCTCGTCGTCAAGCTGGGCGAGCTCCGCTACATCGAAGAGTTTCGTGAATATCCTGTCCCTCAGTCTCTCCGGACGCTCCAGCAGTTTGGACATGTTCTTCAGCAGATAGAGCCACTTGTCCAGATCCGTCTCCAGTTCATCCTCGCTCTTGTCGAACTTCTCCA
>OHOQ01000186.1_pt1 | contig 34754 bp, 44 predicted proteins | sample 1569881 | NCBI WGS metagenome assembly OHOQ01 (sample SAMEA3879596, study PRJEB24766) | human gut metagenome | biome: human-associated habitat; feature: feces | place: USA | collected 1985/1987 | reverse complement strand
ATTTTATTAACTATGAAAGCTTGTTCTATAATTTAAATATCAATTATATTTGCAGCATAAAATTTAAACAGCATTTAAAGAACTAATAAATATAAGAACTATGGCAACAGAAAAGAGAAACCTATTAAAAGAGATTATGAACCTTGCTTGGTCATTTGTACGCAAGAACGGTTATTCAATGAGTGAAGCATTGAAATGCGCTTGGACTAATATCAAACTTCGTGCATTGCTTCATAAGAAGGTGGTTGAGTTCTATTTCAAGAAAACAGACGGCACACTGCGTCAGGCTTTCGGTACTTTAATGAGTGGCAGAATACCAGAGACAAAGGGTACAAAGAAAACAGCAGATAACTGCCAGGTGTATTTCGATTGTGAAAAAGAAGAATGGCGTTGTTTCAAAAAATGCAACCTTATAAAGATAGCTTAGTATTAACATTTAAAAGAATATGACTTATGAGAATTATAGACTTTAATCCTGAATTGCACAAGATAACATTTACTAACAAACAAGAAACAGTAATAACTGAATCAAACATTATGTTATTAAAACGAATGTTCAACAACCCCGAAAAATACCAGTATTACATGAAAACACTTTGGCTGTTGCGTTCTCTGAGTGAAAAGAAATGTTGTAAAGATGGCATGATAGACTCTAATGATGAAGTTTACCCGATATTTAGGCTTGCAAATGAACTTATTGGTAGTCTGCTACGAGAAGACACCTTTTTTGACTGCGAAGGTAATCTTATGCAAGGCTTTAATCCAAACATGATGAAAACTGCAATGTAAATCCCTCACACGATTATTTTGAAACAATCAGCCAAATGTTTGTTCTGATTACGGCAATTTTTAGGATAAACATTTGGCGGTTGGTAATTTTGCCATAGAATGAAATGCGCTTCGTGGCAGTTGCGCTGCAAAGATATTCAAGGCATTTCTTTCAAGGGGTAAACTGCCACTTTAGACCTCTTTTAAGATTTGCCTTTTTATATGTCAGGCGTGACAGGTCAAGGCAAGACATTCAGGTGTGCATGGGTTCAAATCCCAGCTTGCTACTACGGTCAAAATAAAATCCTCATTGATGAATTGACCGGCCATCAATGAGGATATGTTTAATTCAGGTTTTACAGCGTATGAACAAAGAAACCATAAATGAATCCCAATTCATACGGTACAAAGATAAGCAAATTTCTTATTGTACCTACAATGGCAGGATATATATTTCTTGCAAGGGGCTTAATTCTGATGTCGGGATAAGCATAAGCGAATGGAAATCAAAGAACATGTTGCAAATAAAAACGTATGCAGCCGAAAACGGATTGAAACTAAGAGAAATCATGTATTTCGGCCAGTATCTAGAAATCGGGATAGCTTTGATGTATTTCGCAAACAATAAAGAATTGACAGAGTGTGTAAAGAGTCAGATTGGTAACTTAAATTCAAAAAATATGAATGAGATACAGGTTTTACAGAGAACAACTTTATTAGGTAAAGAACTTACCGTTTACGGCAATGCAGAGAATCCGTTGTTTCTTGCTAAAGATGTAGCAGAGTGGATTGAATACGATGTAAGCAGCCTTAATAAACTCGTAAATACAGTAGACGAAGATGAAAGGCTGGTCGGAACATTATTCCGGTCAGGTCAGAACCGTCAAGTCTGGATGCTGACAGAGAGCGGTTTATATGAAGTCCTGATGCAAAGCCGCAAGCCAATAGCCAAACAGTTCAAGAAAGGCGTAAAAGCCATACTGAAAGAAATCCGAACTAAAGGCGGTTATATGGCAGTAAAATCGGATGATACGCCAGAAGAAATCATGGCAAAAGCCATCCTGTTAGCAAACTCAACCATCGAAAGGCAGAAAGAACGAATATCTGTACTTGAAACCGAAAAGAATCTGGTAGAAGAACAGAACAGACTGATGGCGCCAAAAGCTGCCTACTTCGACAATGTCCTTCAAAGCGAAGGATTGATAACAACAAATATCATAGCCAACGAACTTGGCATGAGTGCCAAAAAGCTGTACAAGATATTAAAAGATTTAGGCGTATTGTACAACCAGAATGGGGTTTACATGCTTTATGCCAAATACAGGGGATTAGGTTATGACAAGTACAGGACACACACCTATACAAGTGATACCACTGGTATGCAGGTTGCAAAGCAATACTTGTGTTGGACGCAACTTGGTAGAAAGTTTATACTTGATTTAGTAAACAGTAAATCGGCAGCTTAAAAACCGTTCATACACACGTCATTAAGTTGGCGTGTGTATAAAATGAAACAATTGGCATATTGTTTCGTATGTACTAGCAATTTATTCTGTTTTGAGGTAAGTATATACTATTTTTGAATAGTAAAATATTAATAATCAAATGAAAACAATCAAATATAATGGCCAAGAAGTAGAAGCCTACTCGCTGATAATGACGAAGGCTAATGCTTTGGATATTCTCAATGGCAAGAAAGTTATAGAAGCTCGTAAGCTAAGTTCTAAATACGAAAAGATGTTTACAAATTTCAAGCAACTTGAAGAAAACGAGAGATTGAGAAAAGAAGGACGTGAAAATGAGTGCCAGCCTATTCTGCGTACTGATATAGAAGCAATTCATTTTTATAGCACAGGTGCCCCGTGGTTTCTTGATGTGGCGATAGATGAAATCGGTATTGGCGAGGTTACTGAAGAAGGTATAAAGTTCATGCAAGAAGAATTTGGCTTTCATGAGTTTGATGAGCAGTTAGAAGAGTTCAAGAAGAATCCACCCGAAGAAACGCCGTTATTCTACTACTTGCATATTTGTGAAATAATCAATCATGATGGATTGAAATAAAAAAGGTCAAGCCGCTTTATGCGGCTTTGTCTGCATATAGGTAAAAGATTGTGTAACTTAAAAAAAGTGATTATGGCAGAAGTTTATGCAACAGCTTCAGACGGTAGAACGTACCGAACAAGAGCTGATTATGAAGCTGGACGTTTTCAATCAATGGGCACAAACGCTGCTCAGAGAGCGAGAATCAACAGAGCAGTTGGCGGTAGAGTTGTTTAATCATGAAGAAGGCTATAAGCATAATTAAACAAGTCTCAGAGCTGACAGATAGGGTTATATTGTTTCACTCAGCATCGGGTAAGGACAGTATAGCCCTTTTAGATCTTATGCACCCCTATTTCAAAGAGATAGTATGTGTTTACATGTATGTAGTCAAGGACTTGCAGCATATTAACAGATACATCAACTACACCTGCAAGAAATATGGTAATGTGAAGTTCATACAAGTGCCTCACTTTGCGGTATATTCATATCGTAAGAGTGGTTACATGGGTTGTATAAAGAACGAAAAGCAGAGGCAGTACAGTATGGCGCAGCTTACAGAGATAGTCAGAGAAAAATATCATATAGACTGGGCATTTTTCGGGTTCAAACAATCCGACTCAATGAACAGACGGTTGATGCTAAGGACGTACAAAGATGAAGCTATCAATGAAGCGCAAAAGAAATGTTATCCCCTATCAGCTTACAAGAATGTTGATATTCTGAACTATATCGAAAAGAAAAGTCTTATAAAGCCGGAGAAATACGGTAACAGCCAGTCGGCAGGAACGAATATAAGCGATATGAACTATCTTTTGTGGCTCAGAAGTAATTTCCCGGCAGACTTGAAAAAGATTATAGAGGAATACCCTATGGTAGAACGATTGTTGTTTGAGCATGATTATGAAGGAACTGAAACAAAGTGAGACAAGAATAATAAAACGTTCGCAGATAAATCTGAATCCGATAAACCCTAAGAGGCATTCGGATGAACGTATTAGACTGCAAAAGAAAAACCTGCAAAAAGTCGGTTTTCTTGGTGGTATTGTATGGAATGAATTAAGCGGAAACCTAATAGATGGGCACAGGCGTATCAAGGCTATGGATATGTATTACAAATACGATGGTACTTCTGATACAGACTATAAGGTAAAAGTGGAGGTTGTGAACCTTGACGAAAAAAAAGAAAAGGAACAGCTTACTTATATGGCAGTAGGAAACACCAAGCCTGATTTAGATTTGCTCGCGAGTTATTTGCCTGATATAGACTATTCCGAAGTCGGGTTGAGTCCTGATGAGTTGAATGATATACTTGCGATAAGTGAAGTTGATGCCAATTCCTTATCAGAGTCATTAGATGACTTGTTATTGCCAACAGACTTCGATAGTATAAAAAATCCTATTCCTGAAGATGCTGCACTGCCATATGAAGAGAAGAAAGAACACATGAAAGCGGTAAAGCAACAAGTAAAAGAATCTGCATTTCAGCACAGGCAGGATGAAGATGCTTATATAATACTTTCATTTTCTTCTTTTGAGACAAAATCAGATTTTTGTGATTTGTTGGGTATCAGTACGGATGAAAAATTTGCCAAAGGAGAAGAGGTTTTGAAATTGATTGAGTAATCAAAATAAACAGATACGCGCGCATGGGAAAGAAGCCAGACATATCGAAATTCAGAGAGGTCCTTCATAAAACAGGTGGAAATCTCTCTAAAGTTGCTGCTGTATTCAATGTAACCCGAAAAACCGTGTATGATTGGGCCAGAACAGACTGCCAGTTCAAAGATGCTATCACCGACGAAAGAGGTTCTCTGGTAGATGAATGCCTTGTATCTGCACGTGTACTTGCGCTTGGTATCCCTGAGAAAGATGAAAATGGGAACTTTATCGGATGGCGTGAACGTCCAGATGGGTATATGATTCGCTATTTACTTTCCACATTAGGAAGAAAAGAAGATTTTGGAGACCGAGAAGACGAAGACGCAGATATACCAAAGGATATTGACCACGGAATTTCTATTGACTCATGGATTAAAGACAAACTGAAATGATTGTACCCCAAGCGATATATCATCCGTTATATACCGACAGCGAGAAGTTTATCATTCTCATTACCGGTGGCCGTGGCTCGGGGAAGTCTTTCAACGCTTCTACCTTCATTGAGCGTCTGACATTCGAAATGACTCCCACAGAGAAGATAGTCCACCAGATTCTATACACCCGTTATACGATGGTATCTGCCGGGATGTCTATCATTCCAGAGATGATGGAAAAGATAGATTTGGATGGAACAACGAAGTATTTCAAGACCACCAAAACCGATATTGTAAACCGGATGACCGGCAGTCGTATCATGTTCCGTGGTATCAAGACTTCTTCCGGGAATCAGACCGCTAAACTAAAATCTATTCAGGGTATCACCACCTTTGTCTGTGATGAAGCAGAGGAATGGACCAGTGAGGAAGAGTTTGACAAGATTATGCTCTCCATCCGTAAAAAGGGAATCCAGAACCGGATTATCATCATCATGAATCCATGCGATTCAAACCATTTCATCTACAAGAAATACATCGAGAATACTCACCGGCTGGTGGAGATTGACGGCGTTCAGGTGCAAATTTCCACCCATCCGAATGTACTTCATATCCATACGACTTACTTCGACAATATAGAGAACCTTTCTCCTGAGTTCCTGAGAGAAGTCAAGGAAATGAAAGAGAAGAATCCGGAGAAGTACGCTCATGTGGTTATCGGTCGATGGGCGGACGTGGCCGAAGGTGCCGTGTTCAAGAAATGGGGTATTGTGGACGAGTTCCCCATGTGGTGCAAGAAAGTGGCTATTGGACAGGACTTTGGTTATACCAATGACCCATCGGCTTCTATCCGGTGTGGAATCATTGACAATGCGCTTTATCTGGATGAAGTGGATTATAGAACTGGATTACTTTCTGGGGATATTATAAAGACGCTACGCCCGTGGAATTTGAGAGTGATTGCCGACAGTGCGGACCCGCGACTCATCCAGGAGATTCATAACGGAGGGATTAAAATATACGCGGTAGAGAAAGGGCAAGGTTCTGTCAATGCCGGTATTGACAAGATGCAGGGAATGGAAATATTCATTACCAAGCGTTCTTATAACCTGCAAAGGGAGTTCAGAAATTATGTCTGGGCAAAAGATAAGGATGGAAACTACATCAACGATCCGGAAGACCACGATAACCACGGTATTGACGCTGCACGCTACTATGTGCTGGGAGAACTTCTCGGTAGAATTATGAAACCCAAAGACGTTTCAGGAATATTTGGACATTAAACTTTAGAATATGATACGCTTTATACAAACCTCAGAAGAGTCTGGAGACTGTTCAGCTTATTACGATGTAAAACTGGATAGACCTCATACAGTTGGTGAGTTCATAAACTTAGTTCTCATTGAAAGAAAAGGAGAATGGGGTAAGTTTGAAATTTATAGTCCAAACGTGAGTTGGTTGGATTATGAAAAATACGAATACCGCTATGGAGTTTTGAACGATGCAATTCCAAAAAACTTGTTAGAAAAGAAAATAATTAGCATAAAGGCTAATGGCGGCTGGACTAATATGGATTACCTTTTAAAGTTGGAACAATAAATGTAATAATATGAGAACCTTAGAAGAAATTTTAGCTATACCTGAAATAGAGAGAAAAATCTACTATCTGAAGAAAGGACGAAAGACTGAGCAACCAAACGCTCACGCTCTTTACAACGACTGGAATCCGAACAAGCACGAGATAGTGATAGATGAAGAGAAATACCCGAAAATCAAAATTACGACCCAGCCTGAGAAACGGATTACAGACCCTACAACCGGGAAAGAATATGTTGAGCCGGCGGTAAGGAAAGAAGTTGACCCGAACAGGATTGCTCTTCCTATCGAGCAGGACATCGTGAACATTCAGACTGCCTTCACCGTGGGAACAGAACCGGTCCTTGATTGCCAGCCGGACCAGTCGGAAGAAAGCCTTCTTTCCACATTGAAGCAGGTGTTCAAGAAAAACAAGTTGAAATACCAGAACAAGAAAGTAGTCCGGGCATGGCTGGCCGAGCAGGAAGTGGCCGAATACTGGTATGTGGTGAAGGATGACGGCTTCTGGGCAAAGCTCAAACGAAAGATTTCAGGAATCTTCGGCAAATCAAAACCTGAATACCGTCTGAAGAGTGCCATCTGGTCTCCGTTCCGTGGCGACAAGCTCTACCCTTTCTTCAATGACCAGGGGGATTTGGTGGCCCTGTCCCGTGAATACAAGAAGAAAGATCTGAATGACGTGGAGATTACCTGCTTCATGACCATTACCAAGGACATGGTTTATCAGTGGGAACTGACAAGCAACTGGACTGACAAAGGCTCATTTGCACATGGATTCAAGAAGATGCCGGTGATTTATATGTACCGTCCGGAAGCGTACTGTGAAAAGATAAAGAGCCTCCGTGTAAGACTGGAGAAGCTTCTCTCAAACTATGCAGACTGTATCGACTACCACTTCTTCCCTATCCTCATGCTTTTTGGTAACGTGGAGAATTTCTCAGGTGAGTTCAAGAACCGTGTTGTCGAGCTGACCGGCCAGGGAGCAAATGCCCAGTATCTTACCTGGTCACAGGTACCTGATACTGTCAAGTTCGAGGTAGAAACCTTGCTGAGCCAGATATATGGACTGACCAATACACCCAGAATCTCTTTTGACTCCCTGAAAGGTACAGGAAACGCCGTTTCCGGTGTGACTTTCGATTATGTGTTTATGTCCACCCACCTTAACGTAGAAAATCTGAACGAGATCGTCGGCGAGTTCATGCAACGACGTGTAAATTTCCTTGTCTCCGCGTTGGGTTCCGTGAATTCCACCCTTGAAGAAGCCTCCGAAACCATCGATGTGGATGTGCAGATGCAGCCGTATAAGCTGGAGGACATCAAAGACAAGATAGACACAGCTATCAAGGCCAAGGACGGTGAAATCTGGTCTCAACAGCGGGCCATTACCTTTGTGGGGAACGTGGATGCAGTTCTGGATGAGATTGAAGCCATCAAGGAAGAGCAGGCTGAGAAACAGAAGAACGACATCGAGAAGCAGAAACAGCTTTCCTCTCTTAAAAGTTCCAGCAGTAAATCTGAAGAATAGAACAACCCAGTCAGAATATTTACGGGGATAATACAAAACAGAATGATATAAATCTAAAATATTGACTATTTGAGTAGCGGTATCTTTCGAGGTATCGCTATTTTCTTTATCATAGTAAAAACATGAATACTTCTTTGCAATTATTCGTTATTTTACTATATTTGCATCGTAATTAAGTCTTAAACGCTATGAGCTACAAATCAGTTAAAGACGTTGTAACGCTGCTTACTGAAAATGGCTTTTGGTTCGTGAGGCAGAAAGGCAGTCACATGGTTTACACTGATGGTAGCCATGTAGTGATTGTACCCGACCACGGCAAGAAAGGCGTTGAGAAAGGCACTTATTACAACATTCTGAGGCAAGCGGGGCTAAAATAGCCCCCGCCTCTTTTGTTTAACGATAAAAAGGAGGTCAGTATGAAAACCGTAGAAGTGATTGTAGAACATGCTGGTAATAATCTTAGTGCCTATATTGAAGGTGCTCCGGTGATTACTGTCGGTAACGACGTAAAGGAAATCGAGAAGAACATGAAGGAAGCTGTTGAACTTTACCTGGAGTCATGCAAGGAGATGAACATCGCTCCAGTGGAAATTTTGCAGGGAGAGTTCACATTGAAGTTCAAGATAGATGCTGCCACCTTCATCAACTATTACAGCAGTATCTTTACCAAAGCTGCTTTGAGCCGGATAACCGGAATCAATGAACGCCAGTTGTGGCATTATGCGGCTGGAGTACACAAACCACGCAAACAACAATTAGAGAAGATTCAGAAAGGTATTAATGCGCTGACAGAGGAACTGGCAGCTATAAATTTGTTGTGATTATGGATAAGAAGTATCAGGTTTTCGTCAGTTCAACATACGAAGATTTACAGGAAGAACGTAAGAAAGTGATGGAGGCCCTTTTGCAAATGAATTGTTTTCCTGTTGGCATGGAATATTTCAATGCTTCTGATGATTCTCAATGGGAGGTTATTAAAAGCCTTATCAGAGAATGTGATTATTATGTTTTAATCGTTGCTGGAAGATATGGATCCATTGAAGAAGAATCAGGGAAAAGCTATACACAAAAAGAATTTGAATATGCCATTGAACAAGGAGTTCCAGTAATATCATTTGTACATCAATGTCCAGAATCACTTCCAGGGACAAAAATAGAACAAGATCCTATAAAACGTGAAAAGCTAGTAGATTTTAAGAAGTTCATTAAGAAGAGGTTATGTAAGTTTTGGAACAATGCTGATGTATTGTCGGCTCAAGTGGTGTTAAGTTTAACATCTTTGATAAAATCACATCCTCGAACCGGATGGGTAAAAGCTGATGAAGTATCTTCTGCAGAGGCCAATAAGGAACTTATTTCTCTCCGTAAGGAGAATGATTTATTGAAGTCTAAAATCAGAGTATTAAGTTTTCAGATACCAGAAGGAACAGAAAGATATAAACAAGGAGAAGATAAATTTACTATTCATTATACGCATGATTATGAATTGCTTTCTGTTGAGGAAGAAGCAGAAATATATGAACAAGAGGTAAGTTGGAATGAAATATTTTTGTCAATATCAACATTGTTGTTAAATCCGACCAATGAAAATACTATGTATTCAGAAATGACTAAAAGTCTATTGGGGGAGCATTATAGTATTATAAGCAATGATTTTCAAACAATACTGATTCAACTCATGGCATTAAAATTGATAGCAACAGATACTATAAAGGTTGATGGAGTATATACATATTGGATTTTAACAGAATATGGGAAAAATGTAATGGTGAACCTAAAAGCTCAAAAAAAATGATATTTCAGCGTGATTACTTCGGTAGTCACGCTTTTTTTGTATAAAAACGAACATTCCCCCAATTGTTTCGTATCGTTAGCCTTAAAATTTCCCCTTCCCTTTCTCTGTAAGTAAATTTACCGTATGAAATTATTAATCAAACTCATACGGTATGACAATCTTTGAACAAATCTTGGCAGGACTGCAACAGAAATTCGCTGGGGTGGACACTGCCACACTCACCCGTATCGCCACAAAGAAGGCAGAGGGTGTAACGGACGAAACGAAGGTGACCTCCATCGTTGAGGGTATCTCATTTCAGGACGTGATGCAAAACTATGGTGATTTCCGTGCAGGACAGGCGCAGACTTCCGCTGTTTCAAACTACGAGAAGAAGCATGGACTGAAAGACGGGAAACCAATCGAGAATCCGAAACCAGAACCACCGAAACCAAACGACCCTCCAAAGCCGCAGGAGACAGACATCGCAAAGATGATTGCCGATGGCATTGCCGCCGGTATCAAGCCGTTTGCCGACAAGCTGGCCAAAATGGAGGAAAATGAAGCGCAGGCGCAGCGCAATTCTCAGATTTCAGCAGTGGCGAAGAAGTACGGTATTCCCGAATTTATGCTGAAAGACCGCAACATTCCTGAGAACACGGACTTGGATACTTATTTCAAGGACATGAAGCAGGATATGTCTAACAACGGGTTTCAGTTCTCCAAAGCTCCTGAGACTGCCGAACAGAAGCAGGAGAAAGAAGCGAGTGAGTTCGCCAAAATGATTGAGGCGGACACAAAATCTATTGTCGAACAACAAAACAAGTAATTTATGTCAGCAGGATACAAGTATTACATGGAGCCTGAACCGTCCATCGAGGAACGCTATGATGTTTCTACCGGAGTAAGACGCAGAGGGCCTTACAAGCTGGATACGACCAACCTTGTTGCTGGTTCATTTCTTCCATCCTTCACTCCCATTGCCGCCGACTTAGTAAAGAAAACCGCTCAGGTGGCCATCCGTGTAGAAGTCTATGAAAAGTTTACCACCGGTTCCAATACCACTTTGAAGATCAAGAAAAACTCTTTGGCTTATGTGGGTATGCATCTGGGTAATGGTTCTCATGGAGCTACCATCAACAGTATTGACAAATCAGACAAAGCTTTCGATAAGTTGACACTGGCTGCCGACTTTGGCGAAACAGTGGAAGTTGGTACTGTACTCTATGAAGCTACAGCTGTAAGCGGTACTACTCCAAAGGTAGTTGCTAACTCAGCTTTGTACGGAAGAGTACAAGTAGAAGAAGGCGTTGTATTAGTTGCTCTTTTGATGCGAGCATTTGAAATTGAGCCTACCAAATTGGCTATGCCTTTCTCTGACATTGATAAGGCTAACATGCCGCATTTCCAGTTCAACGCTGCAGGCGTGCAATCCCCGGCTGGTGTTTCGTATGAACTGCCAGAAGCTTCTGATTCTGTGATGGGAGGTATTCAGTTGGGATTCTCTCAAAGCGGAAAGAAATATCCAGTAGCATTGGAAGGTGGAAAGGCGTATGTAGAAGTACCTTGGACGGACAATAACACTACCTATCAGGCAGCTAACTCAAGTACCTTGGGATTGGTAAAGCAGGGTGCAAAAGTTGATGATGCAGCAGGTGGTGATGAGAAAGATAAAATTAATGCTCTTCTAGCATCGTTGAGAGCAGCAGGTATAATTGCAAGCAAATAAAGAAAGGAGGACTAATATATGATGCTAACTATTCATACTCTGTTTAACGACCCCAACATCGTTAACGCCGTTATTCAGCGTGTCCTTCAGACTCGTAAGGATACAATCTACTGGCAGCAGTACCTCGATTTCCGTAGAACGACTACTCGTGTGTTCAAGGACTACATCGGACAAGTTACGGGCGTGATGGCCGGTTCTATCAACTCTCGTTATGGTGAGAAGCCTATCCGTGAACGCCGGAATATCGGCTCAGGATATGGTGAAATCGCTTATCTTGGCGATGCTTACCAGATTTCCATTGACCGCTTGTCTGAGCTTCAGGACTTGATTGACAAGTTCAATGCAGCTAAACCTGCCGACCAGGTAGCAGCCATGCAGGAAATCGTGAACTTCATCTATGATGATTACCGCCAGGTACTTTTAGCAGCTCACAAGCGCATGGATATTATCGTAGGTTCACTTCTGATGACCGGAGAAGCAACAGTCAAGAACAAAGACGACAATGCCGGAGGCGTTGACCTTCTCGACATTGAATTGCCGTTCAAGTTCATCAAGCCTGATACTGGTGCGAAGACGAACTTCATCACCTATTTGCAGCAGCAGATTAATGCTCTGAAAGCTGATTATGGAAACTTCCAGAAGATGATTATGTCCCGAGGAACTTTCGTGAAGAATATCATCGGATCGGCTGAGTTTGGTGACAAGTTCAAAATGCAGCTTACAGGAAATGAAATGTACCTTTCAACCGGTTTGATTACATCTCAACTGGCTTCCCAAGTATTCACTGGCATCGGGCTTCCGGCCATTGAAATCAAGGAAGATTACGTAAAAGACCAGACCGGAAAGAACGTGCAGATTTACGCCGACGACCGTATCACCTTGCTTCCACAGGATAAGGTCGGTTATATGCGTTTCCACACTCCGTACGAAGCAGTGGACGGCGTACCTGGACGTAACTACACCCAGGCAGACGGTGATATGCTTATTTCCGGTTACAAGGACAAGAACGGTCGTTATTTGGAATACACTGCAGAGTGGATTCCTCAGATTACGAACCCGAATCTGATTGTGAACTTTGATTTGTCAACCATGAACGCATGACAGTAAACGACTACATATCACAGAAGTTTCAGACCTTCGGCATCAACTTGTCGGAGGCTGACCTTTTGGAGATAAGTTTGTCTTCAGAAGTAAGCGGAGAGGATGAGATGGGCCCGTCAAACATCGGACTTGTTTCGGTGTCTATGGCGAAGTTTATCCCCTCTCTTCTACTTCGTGCTACTTCCATCAGCGAGAACGGTTTCTCTATGTCCTGGGACACCAAAGGCTTGAAGGAATACTACTCATTCTTGTGCAAGAAGTATGGCCTTGAAGACACACTGTCAGATAAACCTAAAGTCAGATTCCTATGATATTCGCTCCCCATATATTACAAGTCAAGGTTATTACTCCGATGGAAACAGACGAGTTCGGCCGGCCCATTCCCGGAACCGGTGGAGAAAGCTGGCAGGACGTATGTAAGTGCCGGTGTGATGAAAACTCCACCAAGGAGTTTACTTCGGAGAACGGCGAGGTGTACCGACCGAACTATCACATAGTCTGTGAAAAGAAAACCTCCCTGAAGGCTGGCGATGAAGTCAGATGTATGGATGGTGAGAATATCCGTGGAACTGGCAAGGTTTACATGGTGAAGAATACGAATTATTTTGGTTACTCAGAGATATGGCTGTAAAGTTTGATTTTTCGGACGTGGACAGCTTTTTCGACCAAGGTTATGCCGAGGTGAAAGCTGTAGAAGAGAGGGTCGGAAAGGAAGCTGTCGATTATGCTATAAAGAACGGTCGTTATCAGAACCGGACCGGAACGCTCCGTAAGTCAAACAAGTATTCAGTTGAGGATGATGGACTGGTGATAAGAAACGATGCTGAGTATGCCTCACACGTGGAATCCAAAGGTTACGAAGTTTCAACTGGTGCAGCCTTATTTGCTGAGAGACGATTAAAGGAGGAAATCAAATGAAACGAATATTCAAGTATGAACTGATGGTCGCAGACCACTCAAAATTATGTCTGCCTATCGGAGCAAGAATATTATCTATTCAAGCACAACGGAATGCAATTTGCTTGTGGGCAGTAGTAGATGAATGTCAAAAAGAATTGTGTTTAGTGGATATTTTTATGTATGCAACAGGACAAAATATATCTGATAAAGATTTGTCAGACAAAAGATTTGCAGGTACTGTTCAACTTGGAGAACTGGTTTTTCATGTATTCCTTCAGTATGATAATAATATTCAATATCTTATTGTATGATAGTAACTACTGACATAGCGAACATTCTCTACCGTGACTGCAAGTCTTTCGGGATTGATATCGTTCCCCATGGCAAGAAGCTGACAGGGGCGATAAAGTCCGAAAGGATTGTCATTCACGCCAAGAAGCAACAGCCGGGCACATACTGGAAGAAATCTTTCGTCGAGGTGAACATTTGTGTTCCCGATTTGAAGGAAGGCGAAGCCAATACCATCCGGCTGAACGAACTGGAGAAGCAGGCACAGAGATTGTTTGACGGTGTTACCGGTCGCTATGACGGTACAACCTATCATTATTCTATCGAATCAATTGGAACGGAGGAGGACACTGCTTTAAAGTGTCACTATGTGAATGTAAGAATTTTGTTTGAAGTTTTAAATGTGAAATAATATGGCAGAAGCAAAGAAAGTCACAGCCGCGAATATCAAGAAGCTTTGGTATGGCGAAACAAGCGAGATTACCGCAGATTTGACAGGACAAGCCTTGCATACTCTTTTACAGGGTGAAGCATTGAAAGAAATCAAGAATATCCATCAGGATACGTGGACACTCGAAGAGGCAGAAGCAAGCCGAACGAACTATAAGAACCAGCTTACCGGCCAGACCTATCGAAGTGAAAAGGAAATGGGTGACGTGACCGTCAACTTTACCATTGGCGAGTACGACTATCCTACTAAAAAAGACCTTATGGGTGGCGATATTATTAACACTGATAAGGGTTGGAAGCGTGCAAGAGGTAAGGTAAACATTGAGAAGTTACTTGTCGCTTTGACTGACGATGACCAGTATTGTGTGATTCCCCGTGCTGACATCGGTGCACGTGAAGCCACAACAGACAAGGCTGTCTGTATTCCTGTAAGTGCGGTGGAACTGGAACCACAAAATGCAGAAGTTGCACCGGAATACTGGTTTGACTCATCTGAAGTAACAGCAGGTGCTTAATGCCTATCCAATAGGTAGAGATTGAATTCCATAACAGGGGTGGGCTTTATGGCTTCACCCCTTAATTTTTATCTTTTATCAGAATGAATCAAGGAGCAAAAATAGTAACTGAATCCATTATCGGAAGTGATTTCAGAACGGTGTTTGTCGCTGGGAAAGCCTACACGGTCTACCCTCCTACTATCAACAAACTGGCCGGAGCAATCTCCCATTTGTCAGGCGTACAAGAAGCAGACAATTTGAAAGAAGTTCTTCTCTCCCTGGGAGAAAGTGAGGCCTACAGCAGGGCTCTTTCCTGGCTGATAGCTGGTGACGAAAACTTGAGTGAAGAGTTAGCCAAAGGAACATACGAAGAAAACGTAAATGCTTTAGATGAAGCACTCTCTATGATTGACTCAAAGGTTTTTCTCAAAGCTGTCAGCTTGGCGAGGAACGTAAGTCTGCTGGCAGCGAAACCGAGGTCGTAGGAAATGATACTCTCTTGGGACAGATTGCATCGTTCATGGAAAATCTGCATCTGTCATACCGGGAAGTGGTCTATGAGATACCATACAGGAATTTAGTATTAATGCAGCGTGACAAGCTTCATACTGTAACCGGGACAAAAGTCACGAAGGTGAAAGGCAAGGATATGGCTTCACGCAGAAGAAGAAACAAGAAATAGATATGGCTCTATTAGAATGTTAAAAAGCAACAGAAACGTTACTTTTTTACGTTACAAAGCTTGCTTAATAGTAACGAAAATGTTACCTTTGCATTGTCAATTAAAAGTTCTTTGATTTATGAAGTTTTCAGAGTTTTACAAATTGATTGAGTCAGCAGGCTGGACAATCGAAAAGGGAAAGAAACATCACAAGTATGTTCATCCCGACTTTGACTACTTTATCCCTGTAGGCAGACATCCAGCCAAAGAGATACCTAAAGGTACTCTTGACAGCATGATGAAAAAGGCGGGGTTAAAGAAGTAAAAGAACAGCACCCACTTCGGTGGGTGCATTTAATTGACAAAACTTAAAATACACGATTATGAAGAAGATTCAGGCTATTATTGAAAAAGCAGATGATGGAGGAATTTCTATCTATTCTGAAGATGTAAACGGTGCGTATGGCTTTGGGCTTACAGAACAAGAAGCGAAAGAGGACTTTATTTCTGTTTTAGAGGAACAGGCAGAATATTACAAAGAAAAACATGGTGAATTTCCAAGTTGGTATAAAGCTGGCTATTCTGTGGAGTATGTGTATGACTTAAGTGGATTTTTTGAAGCGTTCCCTTTTATTAATGCAAGTAAGTTTGCAAAGGAAATAGGTATAAATGAATCTGTAATGCGAAAGTATAAAGGAAAGATAATTACAGCATCAGAAAAGCAAAGAGCTATCATACAATCAAAATACAATGAGATACTTAAAAGAATGGCAAATGTCAAGTTTTGATATTCCAGCCGTGAGGCTCTGATATAAATTAAAGAACAAATTGACAATCGGGCGCATCATAATGGTGCGCCTTTTTTGTTCTATTCCGAGATGGAGTCTAATTATTCAAAAATAGAAGTTAAATTACACGACAATTGCCAAGTTGTTTCGTTTTTGATTTCAAAAAGTCTGAATACTATTTGCTTATATCATAATTTTAAGCATTAATATTTAGATTTTTATTTATGGCAACACTCGTATTCCGTGTATCAAGTGACTGGGAACAGGTCGTAAAGCTAAGACAAGAATGTGAAAAGCTGGAAGCCCAACTCAAAAAGATGGACGTGAACAAATCTCCGGCAGCGGCAAAGGCTTTGGAAACCCAATTGGCATCTGCTCGCCAACAAATGATGGGGCTGGTAACCGAGGCGGCTAAAGTTGGAGCTACAATGGAGCGTGATTTCAAAAATGGAATTTACAGCGCTTCACAAACAGTAAACAACCTCTCTGCAAATATTACTTCACAAAGGGGTGTCATTAGGCAATTACAAAATGAGCTTACTTTATTGAAAGAGAAATACCGAGAAACTGTAAAGTCGGGTGGTAATACCAGCGGTATGTCGGAGCAGATAAAAGCTCAAACCGATAAGTTAAGGGAGCAGAAAGATATTTTGTTTGGACTTACTCAACAGCAGGCAGAAGCCCGTCTTTCAGTAAAGAGACTGAAGGATGAATATGCAGCTTTTAAGGAAGAAGCCGGCGAAACGGTCGAAGCAAATGAAAAGATGTCCGTTTCCTTAACCAAAGTACTTGGTGTAATAGGTGGAGTAACTGCCTTGAAAAACTTTGCCACAGAACTTGTCAATGTACGAGGACAATTCCAGCAGCTTGAAATTGCTTTTTCAACCATGCTGAAAAGTAAGGAAAAAGCAGATAAACTGATGTCGGAACTGGTGGATATTGCCGCAAAGACGCCCTTTGACCTTCAAGGGGTGGCATCATCTGCCAAGCAAATGATTGCTTATGGCTCGTCAGCCGAGAATGTGGGTGATGAGCTTGTAATGTTGGGGAATGTAGCCGCCGGTGTTGGCTCCCAGCTTAGTGAAATAGCCTATCTCTATGGCACATTAAGGACGCAAGGAAGGGCCTATGCTGTCGATATTCGTCAGTTTGCAGGACGTGGTATTCCCATCTACGAGGAACTGTCAAAAGTGCTTGGTGTGACAAAAGATGAAGTTTCCGGTTTAGTAAAGGAAGGCAAGGTAGGATTTAAAGAAGTAGAACAGGCCTTCAAAAATATGACTAGTGAATCAGGAATCTATTATAACCTGATGCAAGAACAGTCTAAGTCTCTTACAGGTCAGTTGAGTAACCTTGGAGATGCTTGGGATACAATGTTGAATGAGATTGGAAAAGATACTCAGGGAATTGCTTCTGCAGGTATTTCAGGATTGAAAGGTCTTATTGAGAACTATGAAACTGTTGGTAAGATTTTGATAGGACTGATTGCTACATACGGGACATATAAAACCGCTCTTATTGTAGTGCGAATAGCTCAGGATACATTAACGACCAGAATGGAACTTGCAATACTGGTTACTAAAGCTCAAACGATAGCCCAAAAGGCTTTGAATACGGTTATGAAAGCTAACCCGTATGTACTGGTAGCTACGGTTCTTGCCGGGCTTGTTGCTACTATGTGGGCCTTTCATGACAGCACAACCGCATCGGAAAAGGCACAGCAAAAATTCAATGAAGAACAAAAGAATTTTGCGAATCAGGAAGAGGAACGCAAGAAAAAGATAGAAGAGCTGATACGCGTTATCCAAGATGAGACAGAAACAGAGTTTTCAAAGATAAAGGCCTATGAGGAACTGCAAAGGTATTCTCCTGCACTTTCTTCTGCTTATACCCGTGAACAACTGGCTGTACTCAATCTTGCAGAAGCAAATAAAGAACTGAATAAGGAACGAGACAAGAACAGTTATGAAAACATACTAAAGAATATACAACAATGGGAGGAGAAAATAAAATCATTAAATGCTTCTTTAAAAAATGCCGGGCAAGGTGCCCCATTAATTGCTTCACAAATAGAATCAGCAAAAGCAAATCTTAACAAGTGGAAATCAGCCTTGAGCGAATATAATCGACTGAAAAAGGAAACAGAGGAAAACTCGAAACCTGTTGAAGTCAAGCTGATGGAAGCAAGAAGTAATCGTGAGCAGATTATACGCGAATACAATATAGCAAGACAAATATTGCAGGAAGAGCAAGAAAAAATTAAGAATTTTCCTTTTGCAACAATTCCTATTGACGTTCAAATACGGTTCAATAATGCGCAAGCAGCGTTAAAAGGGATTGACGGCACCATATCTGGCCTGGAATCGCAAAGAGAAGCATCGGAAAAGACGTATCAGCAAGCATATAAAGAAGCAAAAGCTGTTTACGAAGCAAAATTAAAGGCCGTAGAGGATGCTAAAAAAGGCACTGAATCTGCTTATAAGAAAGCTGTAGAAGAGTTGGAAGCAGCAGAAAAATCATATAAATCGCTCGGTGGTGTAACAGGAGACACTCTGGCCAAACAAGAGAATAATGCGAAGAAAGATGCCGAGCGACAAAAGAAAGAGCAGCAACAGGTTGCAGAAGAACTCCTTCAGCTTCGCAGAACAAATCAGCAGGAAGAAATCAACCTGATGGAAGAAGGTTCTGAAAAGAAACGTAGACAGATTGAACTGGATTACCAGAAAGAGATTGATGCTTACAACAAGGCTAAAGCCAAATATGGTGAGATTGATGAAGTGAAAGTGATGAAATCCAATGCAGAATCAAAGCGTAATAAGTCTTTCTATGAAGTAGATATTGAATCGCTTCAAGCTGAAAAGGATGCACTAAATTCCTATCTTCAGGAATATGGCACGTTCCAACAGCGTAAGTATGCCATTGCACAAGAATATGCCGACAAGATAGCCAAAGCCCAAACAAATGCCGAAAAGATAAGGTTAGGGAAAGAACGGGACAGCAAACTTTCCGGTATCGAATCAAATGCTTTAAAGGCAAATATAGATTGGGTAACAGTGTTTGGTGAGTTCGGAGGAATGTTCTCCAATATGATTAAACCTGCTCTTGAAGATGCCAGGAAATACATGCAGACCGATGAGTTCAAAAACTCAGACGCGTCAAGCCAGCAAGCCATTGTTGATGCGGTTAATCAAATGGAAAAATCTCTTGGAGGTGCAGGAGGGTTGGATTTCAAGAAACTTGGTGATAATGTACAAGCATATCAAAATTCAGTTGTAAGTCTTAATCTTGCTAAGGAGCAGGAAGCGGATGCATTGGAGCGTCTTGTCACAGCTCAGGAAGAATATGAGAATGCGTTGAAAAACGGTACTGAAGAGCAGAAAAATGCAGCAAAGGAAGCATTGGCAAATGCACAGAGCAATGCTGATTTGGCATCTGCAAATGTACAAATGCAGTCAGAAAATGTTGAAAAGGCACAGAAAGGAATGTCTGAAACAGCCACTGCATTAAAAGCCAATATGGATAACGTGGTACAGGGATTGCAACAGATAACTTCCGGAGGACTCACAAATATCTACAATGGACTGATTCAAGCAGGAAAAGGAGTTGGTGGGGCTGCTGGAAAACTTGCTGATTCGCTTGAAAGCGTTCCCGTTGTCGGATGGATTCTTTCTATAATTGACATATTCAAGGATGGGATAAGTATAGTAATTAGCGGACTCCTTGACTCCGTATTCAGTGCCGTGTCTGGAATCATTGAAGATGTGCTGTCCGGAGATTTGTTCGTATCTATAGGAGAATCCTTAATGAAAGGTATTGGAAGCATTTTTGACGCTATTTCTTTCGGTGGATTCAGTAAACTTACTTCTATTGGGAGCAATGCCAAGGAGGTGCAGGAGGCTATAGACCGACTGACAGACAGAAATGAAGCACTTCAGGGAAGTATTGACGCACTGAATGACACCATAAAAGCCGGAAGAGGTGCAATATCAGTCAATGCTGCAAGGAAAGCCGTGAAGTATCAAGATGAGCAAAACGCAAACTATCTGAAAATAGCACAGGAACAAGCCCGTTATTCAGGAAACCATCATAGCTGGAATTATTACTGGGGAGGATTCACACAAAGCCAAATAAATGATTTCAGCAATCAAATAGGAAGGAACTGGAATGGAAGTCTTTGGGATCTTTCTCCTGAAGAAATGAAACTCTTGAAGGGGAATGTAGATATGTGGACGCAGATACAGAATACCGGAAAGGGAGGATATGGAGGTAGGCTGACTGAAAAGCTGGATGATTACATTGAACAAGCCGGAAAAATAGAAGAACTGGAAACACAACTCAATGAATCACTTACTGGAATGACATTCGATTCGATGTATGACAGTTTCATTGACACGCTAATGGATATGGATGCTTCTGCCGAAGATTTTGCCGACAACATGTCCGAGTATTTCATGAGAGCCATGCTTTCAAACAAGATTGGAGAATTGTACTATGACAGATTGAATGAATGGTACGAAGATTTTGCCAAAAGAATGGAGGATGGAGCGCTTGATGATAATGAACTTGACTATTTACAAGGCAAATGGAATGGAATCGTAAGTGATGCTATTAAAGAACGCGATGATATTGCTTCCGCTGTAGGGTATGACAATAAAGAAACGCAAGAACAGCAGTCGGCCTCCAGCCGCGGATTCGGTACGGAAATGACGCACGAGGATGCCGGAGAACTGAGCGGACGATTCACTGCCGTGTATGAGTCCAATCTTAGGATAGAGACGGCAGAACAGCAGCAAACGGTAGCTATTACCGAACTGCGAGGTTCCATCGGCTCCCTGACATCACAAGTGACCGGTCTGTACAACATTGCCGACGAGACACGTACTATCCTGGCCAATTCCTATTTGGAGTTACAGCAAATCAGAGAGAACACAGGCGAAATTGTCAAACCTATCAAACAGATGCAGGCCGACATTGCCGAAGTGAAACGTAATACAGCAAGACTATGACAGGAGATTTATTTATTAACGGGAAGGATGCCTGGAGCACATGGGGTGTCCGCATGGGTGACAGTTTTCTCGATGCTATCGACGGATTCAACCAGATGAAAGACTACATCGAAGATGAGAGCCGTCTGGAGCACGGGAAGCGAATAATAACCGACAATGCAAAAGTAGCATCGCGTGAAATCACTCTCCAGTTCACCATAGAAGGAGACTCAGAAGGTGACTATCGGACAAAGAAGAAAGCCTTTCAGTCAGAACTGGAGAAGGGAGCCGTAAACATCAAAATCCCCGCTCTTGGGAGCGAAGTCTTCAAGCTGGTTTACCTGGGGAAAAGCATCTCTTACGGGTTAAGTATTGACAGGTGTTTCGGTAAGGTTTCAAGTAAGTTTTGCGAACCGAATCCCATGGACAGAAGCGAATAACAAACATTTCCTTTATTGTTTCAAATGGAAGTCCGGATTTTTAGGGCTTCCATTTGTTATTTATGAACTTTGGGGATATGATTGAAATTAAGGACATATCCGGAAAAACAAGGTTCTCTACCCCTATCAACAAAGGGGCGAAGGGAAAGTTTACACTGATGAAAGAGGACTACATCGTTCTCCCCTTTTCCGTGCCTGAACCTATATATTTTAAACTTGGTGACTATGTAGACCTTTCTGGGGTTCTGGATGATTCTCTGGGCGGATTACTTTCAAAAGTATATGAGGTAACTGACTTGCAGAAACCTTCTTTCAATGCTTCTACCGCTGGATATGATTATGAGCTGAAACTGGATGCTTACTACTGGAAGTGGAAAAACAAAATTTTCAAATACACTCCTGAACATGCTGGATATGAAGCGTCATGGTCTCTCACCGCAGCCCTTGATGTACAGCTTGGTGTGTTCTTACGTAACCTGAAAGCTTTGGGATATACCTATAAGGGAAAAGAATTCGTATTTGAAATAGATTCAACAGTAGAGAATAAGGCAGTTGCAATGACGTATGACAATATGAACCTGCTGGATGCCTTATTCTCAATGGCGGGTGAGGATAAGTGGAACTGTGATTGCTGGATAACGGACAACGTAATTCATTTTGGGCGAAACGAATTCGGTGATGCCGTCAAAATCGAGTTAGGGGTTGAAGCGTCTGCCATGACTCGCAGTGAGAGCAAAGGCACTTATGCCACCCGCATTTATGCATTCGGATCTACAAGAAACATACCTGAGAACTACCGTCCCATTGAAGAGCAGACGGTAGTAAACGGAGTTGTGCAAAGACGACTTATGCTTCCCGCTGGTACGCCATACATAGATGTGTATCCTGACATGAGCCAGGAAGAAGCAATTGAAGACATCGTGGTATTTGACGAGGTATATCCCCGACTTGAAAATACGATGTCAAGTGTATCTACGAGGACGGAAACCGTTACAAATGAAGACGGAGGTCAGGAAACCGTGACTTACTATCGCTATCGTGATACTGGCCTGAATTTCTCCAAGGACTACAGACTTCCGGGACAAGAGCTGACAATTATCTTTCAGTCCGGCAAAATGAATGGATTGGAGTTCGGTGTTATTTTTGACCCGGACAACAACGGAAGCCAGCTTTGGGAAATTGTCCGCAGCGAAGACTACGGACGTCCATTGCCGGATGATACCATATATCCTGAAAATGATGACAAGTATATCCTTTCCGGTTTTGATCCAAAGTTTGTTTCTGTACAAATGATTCCGGACACGGAGCAGGAACTGAAAGAGAAGGCACAGAAGATAGCAGACCAGCGAAAAAAGGACGATGGTACATACTACACTACCCTCCGGTCAGAATGGGTTAATGAAGACAAGCTGAAACGCTTTTTCGAGTTCGGGCAAAAGATAAACCTGGTCAATAAAGCCTTTTTTGAGAATGGCCGTGAAAGCCGTGTTCTCGGATGGGAGTTTAACCTTGACATTCCATGGGATTCTCCGGTATATACTATTGGGGAAAGTATGCCCTACTCTCGCCTTAATGATGTGGAAGAGAAACTGGAGTCGATTACGTATAAAGGGCATACTTATGTTGGAGGCGGAGGAAGTAGCATATATGTGATTAAGACCAATGATTCTACTGCCCCATCGGACAGTAACGTATTTTCGGCAAAACGGTCACTTGCAACATTATTGAGAAAGGACAAGGAAGACCAGACAAACTATCTCATTAAGCTTCTTGGCGGTATCATATCTCCTTTCCTGGAATCAATTGACTTCGTGACCGGTATGATGGGTGCTGGTATGTCATTCTCTTCAGAAAAGGGCGGCGAGTCTGTCGGATGGATTGACAAACTGTACGTGCGCAAGAAAGCTATTTTCCAGTTACTTTCAATAATGGAGACCGAGCTGGCCGGAGCATCCTTCATGTTCAACGCCAGCGGGGCCAGAGCAACGATTACTAAGGTCGAGTTTATAGAAAAAAAGGGAATTCGTTTCAGGGATGGTAAAGGAGTCAAGTTCTCAGACGGGAAAAGAGGTTACTCATCTCCCGGAACTTATGGTTCTGTTTATCGCTGTTACTTCCTTGCAGATGATGGTGAGAAAGCCATAGAAAATCGTTTTAAGCCAGGGAATTTAGTACGCTCACAGTCCTTTAATATTAAGGAAGGCGCGTATGACGGCGTATCCAATCACTATTGGTGGCGTCTGGTGGAAAATGTTGGTGATAACTGGATAGATGTATCCGTGAATCATTGTGACGAAGGAAGCGATATTCCCAAGGAGGGTGACGTGGTTGTACAATTGGGAGACATATCGGACCCGGATTTCCAGTCCGCCATCGTGCTTTCCGCCTACGGAGACGGTGCGCCATATCTGACATTCTATCAAGGAATCAACAGTTACTCACTATCCGAGAGAGACATACTTACGGCAAGGTATGACCGAGTTACGAAAGAATGCCGATTCCAAATCGGCCATGAAGGAAAGAATGGCTGTTTCCTTTATTCACCATCAAAGGGATTGCGTGTTGAAGGAATGATTGAAGTACTGGGCGGTAACGGTATGTCAAATTTTGACGATGCTTTGGACTTCGCCGAACAGATTAATGACCGTATGGCCCAGTATATCGGATACGATGGATGGGAAAGCCTGGTTGGTGAAGCGCTGGCAGGTAGGACTATAATAAAAGGCGGGGTTATCAATACGGACTTGATAAATGCGGCTGTCATCATCACATCGGAATTGATTGCCGGTGCCATCAAAGCCAAGAAACTTGAAATTGGTGATGGGAAAAAAATCTATTCAACGATAGATACGGATGGAAGAGCGACATTTGTTGATGTTACAGCTATTAATGGATATTTTGAGGACGTGCTTATGCGCGGCTCCCTTAGAAGTCCATTTTCCAAGGTATCCGATTCATTTAACACGAACTACAATGATAACATCATTATTGAGGGTGGAGGTTCCTGGACAAAGGTATATTCAATACCAACAGGAAAAGAACAGATAGGAAGAAAGATTACCGTATGTTGCATTGGTACAGGAGAGGCGTCAATCTCATCAAGTAATGCAAAGTTCTACGAATATGGAAGAAGTTACAATGAGTTGATATTGAACAAGGAGATAGTTCAACTGATTGGGTATGGGCTTGGTGATACTTTCTATGGATGGATTGTCACATGCAGGGAAGATTTGGATGTAAACTACGCCATGGGGCGTCCTGATAAGGTATTGGCCAGAGGTTACGTTGACTTGAGAGACGATTCAAAAAAGTATTACACTTTTGACGGCAGTTCCTTATCATTTACCAAAGTATCAAGTAAAAGCTATAAAGTAACTATACCTTCACAATGGGGAACAGTAAAAGATGAATATATGGTAATGGTAACACCGATGTCAAGGGGATCATTTTCATCTGGAACATATTACGTAAGGATTGAAAATAATACTGAATTTACACTGAATTATATGTCAGATGGAACTGGTCAGGGTGGTGCTTTTTTCTTTGAAGTAAAAAGAATGGGATTTTATTAGTTATGGACAAGGCAATTATAATCTATACAGCGTTGGAAACATCATTAATAACTATAAATTAAAAACAATTATGGCAGCAGAAGAAGATTTTGTATTAAGCTTTACAGGTGAAGAAACTGACAATCTATTGAAGCATACAGAAAGTATGAAGAATCAGACAACGGCAGATGACGGTGAAACGGTACAGGTGTACGATACAAACGGCGTTCCGCATAAGGTGTCGAAAACGGAACTTTTGAAGAAGTCTACACTGGCTCTCCCTGCTTTGGAAGACATCTCCAGTTTTGTGGCCGTGAATGCCGCTGGAAATGCCGTTGGGGTAATGACAAAAGAACAGGTTGCGTCAGTTCTGGCGGAACTTGTTGGTGGATTTATAAGACAAAGACCAGTTTCAGAATCTTTTGATTCTTGCATAAATCAGGGCGTTTACACAATAAACAAATCGACTTTTCCGTCTGCAACTAATTATCCTACTGGCATTATTTATGGACTTCTGCTTGTATTCAGTTCATCAAATGGATGGGTTTCACAATTTGCTCACAACTTGGAAAATAATGCAATACATACAAGAATAAGAAATGAAAATGGTATTTGGAATGAGTGGAAACAGTTATAATTCTTTCCATTCAGTCCATTGTTTATTACTCATTTTTGCCCTTTGATAAGGCGTTCCAGTAAATATCTCTACTAGTATCTGAAATGCACTTTGATCAGATTTCGCCGAAAGCAGGAAGCCAAAATACCCATTTGTGTTTGTTGAGCCATTCTCAGCATAATAATATCCATCTTCAATATTGTTCGCGTCAACCACTTTGCGTCCACGATAGGCGAAGGGGAATTGTATTAGTCCCGCCAGTGCTAAATCTGCCTGGCGGAACTTATGAATGGAAATAACTTGTTTCCATTCATGGTAAAAGATTTTTTGTATATAACAAACAGAAATAGTATTGATGAACTTAACGATGTTGTGGAGTCCGGCATGTATATGATTATTCCAGGTTCGGATACCTACGGAACTCTGTTAGTTTTTCAAGCAGGAGTTGGAGCTGCTGGAGCAACTGTCCAGCGTTACTTTCATCCTTCAGGATTAAATATTACAAGAATTAAAAATTCAAATAGCGAAAATTCTTGGGCTCAATTATAACTCAATCCACCCTCTCCATGTACCGTCCACCTTTGCTCTCCAATATCGTTTAATTGGATACATCGAGAATGCTTCCTGATACATATAGGCCGGAGAAGCAGGGTAAGTTTTAACTATGAATGTAGCATTGTTCTCTAAAATATTTCCATTGTATATATCAGTAGACAGAATATCTATATCATCTATGTTGGACACTCCAGAATTATCACCCTGGCTGAATTTAGCAGCGGGGTGAAGCCCCGATTTTTCTAATGTTGCAATCCCAATAAGTTCCGCCAGTGCTAAATCTGCCTGGCGGGACTTATTGGAACAGTAACTGGGGAAAAAGACGGTTTAATGTCAAAATCCGGATTCATAGAAAGAGGGGATATATCAGATGCAAATACCCGATTTTCTGGATTTCTTCGAACTCAAGGGATGCCCAATACCCCATACCCGTCTGAGCATGGTATCTTAGTATCTATTTCAACAAGTTCTGTATGTTTACAGTTCTTTTTGAGAGGTTGGCCTGTCGAATTGTATTGGAGAAGCCTTTGGGACAACTGGAACTCTTGGAACCGAATCGGTTAATCAGCTTAGTTGTATCCATTCGCTCCAGTTATCAAGACCCCATCTCATTCTTGTGTATGATGTACCTTTGTCTGAAATTGCAAGCTGAGAAACAGAGCCACCCGCTCCATCGCGGAACGCAATAATGTGTCCAAGTTGTATCGGATAATGTTTTGATGAAATATCTTCTCTGTAGCAATATACGGCATAAAACCCTGATTCTGTTAGTGAATTTGCATCCGTATTAATATCAACGCGGCTTCTATATTTGAACGGGAAATCAATAAGTCCCGCCAGGACTTATGGGTATGAATGAAAACAACTGAAATAAAGGAAGCTATATTGAAAATTATTTGAGTGGTAGAAATTGGGTAGAAAATAGTAACTAGCTTGCTTATTCTACCCGGCTTCTACCAACTTACTGACAAGGCGTGTCAGTCGATTTGAAACCTTTTATTCTTTGTTCGTTTTTATATCATTTACCTTCGCTGAAAAAGGATGGTAAATGAGTAGTTTTGTGTGTGAAATAGTAGTTACGCCCATGAGCGTGTTCCATTAAGTTGGGATGCGCTTGTGGGCATTTTTGTTTAATCTAAAACCTTAGTAAGATGAAAAGATTCGTTTTCATGATGGTCGCACTGCTGATGTGCGTAGTGAGTGTTTTCGCGGAGACTTCCGTTAGTGTAGAACCTTCCGTTCCGGAGTTCCTGACCGGATTTGCCAGCTTCACCGGGCTTGTTACGGTCGTGGTTCCTGCTGTAGTAGGATTTATCGCTTCGAAGCTATCCAATCCTATGAATAAGTGGGTGACTATGTGGGTAACTGCTGTAGTTGGTGTAATCGTTACCTTCTTCAGTTGGTGGATGCATCTCGGTTTCCCTCCTGCAGATGCAAGCGTATGGGTTGTGGTGATTGATGCGTTATTTGTCGCCCTGGCATCTACTGGTATCGTGTCGGTTGTAACAAGTGAATGGCTGTCCAGGTTGTTCGGTGGTAAGGTAAATAAGGAGTGATGCAGAACCTTATAACCGTCATAGCCCCGCAGATTCTTGTTGCCGGGGCTTACTCCTTTGTAGGAGAGATAAGAAGCGTTGTCTTTGAGCTTCGCTGGATGCTGGTCTTCATTGTAGCCATGATTATAGCGGATTTTGTCCTTGGTATCATTGACAGCGTGGTCAAGCGAGGAGAGGATTTCCGCTTTTCCAGAGCAGGCCGCCGAACGATGTGCAAGTTCATCGAATATAATTCGTATTTAGTGTTGGGATTCGGTTTTGGTGTTGCTATTCTCCAGCCTGTAGGTATTTGTTCCTATACGACATCGTCAATGTGCGGACTGGGGATAGCTATTGTATTTGAATTTGATTCAATCATGGAACATGTATGTGAAATTCACGGAATCAAGAACAAGGTTTCCATTAAGCGCCTGCTGGTGGGCTACATTAAAAAGAAGTACACAACGGCTGGCGAAATTATCGAAAAAGTTACAAAGGATGAAGAAGACAGATAGACGCCTGATAGCGGAAATCATCTACTCCGTAATCATAATATTACTTATGACAATAAGTTTCATGACCTAGTTGATATGAGAAAGATAAGGATAGGGAAAGATATATACTTCACCTGGCAGATACTCACGAACAAGGAGCCTGTTCCACTGGAAGGAAGGGACTTGAAACTCATGCTGAAGAATCCTCTAGGCAGATTTCTCGATTTCCATTTTGAGATATACCAGGGAAACAAGCTGAAATTTACTTTTCATGGAACGGACCACAAACACCTTGGTACGTATTCGCTGACTTTGTGGGAGAACTATGGTAAGGAAGGACAGACTGCCGTTGACATGTGTGAGGCTTTCAGGCTTGTTGCAACAACTTGTGAAGAGGACAGCATAAGTGTCCCTAACCTTGAAATGGCCACCGTCAACCTTGGTGCTTCTTCCATTGACATATCAACCGGTGGAAGCATTCCCATTCCTGATGCGCCAAAAGACGGGAAGATATACGGCCGGAAGGATGGAGAATGGGAGGAGATAACAGAAGCAGTATGGAATGAAGAAACAAACAGTTAAAATCAGACTTTTATGGCAACAACAAAATTAAAATTCTACAGGGGCTTAAAGGCCCGTTATGATGCAGCGTCAAAACATCTGGATGCTATCTATTTTGCAACCGACACCAAAGAACTGTTGATGAACGGTGTGAATTATGGAGGAAGCGGTGTCACAGATGTCAGTTTTGACAAAGGCAGCAATAAACTTATCGTTACCAAATCATTAGGCAAGACCGAATATGATCTGACGGAACTCATCAGGTTCAAGACATCATTGCCAGACAGCCTTGCCACTCCTTCGAAACTGGGAGGTCTTCCGGCTGGGACAAAGGTCGAGACCTTGAAGACAAAGACGCTGAGCCAGATTTTCGAGGATATTCTCTTTGAGGAAATCCAGCCGACGGTACAGGCACCAAGTGCAACAATATCATTCAAGTCTCCTTTTACCGCCAACAAGATTCTGGAGGTTGGTGAAAGCGCACCTACCTCAGAACAGATTCAGACAGGATTTAACCGTGGTAATTGTACGGTTGTTGGCCAGGCAAACAAGAACCGTGCAGGAGAACTTATCTCCGATGACCAGTCTTTCATCTATGTAGGAAACAGTACAAGCAACAAGACATTGCCGACGAAAGTTACACTCGGTACGATGCAGTACAATTACCAGGCTCATCATGGCGCAGGTGACACCTTGCTCACTTCAAAAGGAAACAAGGCGACCGTGTCCCCTAATCCGCTTCCTGAAGGTACTGTGAAATCAGGTGCTGTCTACCTTTATGGTACCTATCCGTTTTACTGTAATGGTTCTTCAGCTTCTACCTCTGCCGGAGATACCAATTTCCCGTCTGCCGCAGCTCCAGATACAAAGCTTCCGCTGCAGAAATGGACTGATACATTAATTGGAGCGAAGTTTGCTTCTGAAGCAGCAACCGGAACCCGCCTTGAATTCTACTTCCCTTCAGAAAAGAATGTATCAAAAGTCGAGTTCTATAATACGGTGTCCGGAAAGTGGGAAGTCTTCGGAACGGACAAGTACACCGTATCTGATGCAGGAAACAAGACCGTACAAAGTGTTCAGATTGCATACAAGAAGCTGACAACGACAGGTGCCATGTCCGGTGCATTACAACTTCGCTTCACAGTTTCCGATGCCGGAAAAAAACTTGTAGACGAGCCGGACACATATAATGGCGAGGAAATTACGGATGAAGTGATAGCCATGCTTGCACGAAACAGCCGTGAAGTTCCCTTTGCCATGCCGATGAACAATGTCATGCCGATGGCTTCGACAACAGGAAACCGTCCTGCGGGTATTGCTTCCTTTGCCGTGAACTTTGAGCCTGGAGGACAGGCGCCACTGGATGCCCGTCAGCTTGTTCCAAACAAGACAGACCTTATTGCCGCAGCTACCTATTCAGGAAAGAATACTTATAACGGCATGTTGGTCGTTGTTGGAGATAACGGGGACGGCAAACCGGCTCTGTATGTCCTGAAGGACATGACAAAGATTACCCAGGCTGATTATGGCGGATGGATTCGTCTTGACGTTGGTGCACAGACACTCATCCAGATTATCAATGACCTCACAACGGGCGGGACTAATAAGGCACTTTCCGCCGAGCAGGGTAAAGTTCTGAAAGGTCTGGTTGACACACTGACAAACAAGGTCAACGCGCTTGGTGCCGTATATGTGCCAAAGGGTACTCTGGCAGACCTTAGTGCCCTGAAAGGGGTGGCTTCTGTATCGAAAGGCCACGTATATAACGTTACGGCAGAAGTTACCCTGAACGGCAAGAAATATCCGGCTGAAACGAACTTCGTCTACATCGGAGAAACGGCCAATCAGGCAAGTGTGGAAACCAACTGGGATTCCTTGGGTGGTACGGTCGATTTGACAGCGTATGCAAAGAAAGCTGACCTCGAAGGATTTCTTACCGAAGAGGATTTGGCTGGATATGCCAAGGCTGTAGATGTGGCGAACACCTATGCCACAAAAGCCGCACTGAGTGAGGCTATCGAAGGGCTTTCCTCCACTTATGCGACCAAGGCTGAACTGACCAGCTATGCAACGAACGAGACTCTGAAGCAGTATGCCACTAAACAGGATCTTGACGATGCGTTTGCATGGAATGAGGAAACCGAGTAATAACATGTGGGGGGCTTTGTATCGGAGCCCCCCATAAATCCCAATGACATGGCGAAAAAGAGATTCAACAATTATTTGAAATATGCCACCTTCAAGAAAGAACTGGAAGCCGGTAACATATTGCCTGATTCCGTTTCCTACATCAAGGAGATACGGGCTATCTATACCCATGGGGAATATTATGGCAATGGCTGCATATCCAGCGTGAATGCTGGTACGGGCGAGGTCAGTGCCGAGCTTCTTCCGAACGTGTTCCATGTGTTCGGAGAAGTATCCGTACTTAACGTCACATTTGGAAAAGGCTTTCCAGGCATTGCCAATGAGTACATGTTCCAGTTTTCAAGTGGTGTTACGCCTACCGTCCTGAATCTTCCTGAAGGTGTGAAATGGATAGGAAGCAGTGTTGTCAGGGCCAACAGGACGTATCAGGTAAGTATTCTTAATAATATAGCTGTGATGGGAGGTGCTTTATGAGTTTGTTAAGACGCAGATTGCTTATACTGGCGGCCATGAATAATGGACTGCCTAATATGCCGGTTCGCTTTAAGACCGGCGAAAGGGCGGTATTCAGTGACGGGAAGCATGGATATTTTTCGATGGACAGAAGATTTGTTCGTGATAAGAACATGTCACGAATGTATTTCAAAGACGGGAAACGGATTAGTGTGCTGAAGAAAAGGAACTGAACTAAAATAAAATAGGAGTGCCACTGCACTCCTTGTAATAAATTTTTTATTAACCATCCTACCATTGGCAGAACTCCACAAATATAGATGTAATTTTATTATGAACAAAATAGATTCAATAATAATTCACTGCTCAGCCACACGTGCCGGGCTGGACATAGGTAAAAAGGAGATTAATCAGATGCACGTATCCCGTGGCTTTCAGTGTATTGGGTACAACTACGTTATCCGGCTGGATGATACGGTAGAAGTTGGCCGTTCGCTCACTATTGACGGGGCGCACTGTAATAGCAAGGGATTCTCAGGTGTGTCGTACAACAAACATTCAATCGGTATCTGCTATGTGGGCGGTCTGGACGCGCACGGTAAGGCAGCCGACACCCGAACGCCGGAACAGAAAAAGGCGTTGTCCAAACTGATTAAGGAGCTTTGCGGAAAGTACCAGATTGTCGAGGTGCTGGGGCATCGTGACACATCGCCTGACCTGGACGGTGATGGTATTGTGGAACCAGAAGAATGGACGAAAATGTGTCCTTGCTTTGATGCTGTGAGTGAATATAAGGATTTGCTGTAGCATGATAATAAGATTGTAAAACTTAATGCGTTCTTTGAGTTGTTGGGACACTGCTAAACGTTATTGTTTGTTGTTTGATGTTGTTAAACAGCCGTATAAATGAACATGTTTAGGAAGTTTTTTACTTATTTTGCAGCGGCAAACATAACATGGATAGAATATGCTTGAAAAAGAATTTGAATATTATGTAACTCACCAGGATGAATTAGTGAAATCGTATGCAGGTAAATTCATTGTAATCAAGAACGAAAAGGTTATAGGAGTTTACGACTCTGAGATTGAAGCCTACACGGACATGGTAAAGAAGGAGGATGTTGGTACATTCCTCATTCAGGAGTGCCAGCCAGGGAACGAATCCTATACACAAACATTTAGAACAAGAGTTGTATTCGGATGAATGTACGAAGTTTTACTTTGCGTGTAGATTCTCTATTAAAAGAGATTATTACGGATGTGTCAGTATTTGATGCGCGCTACAATGATATAAGTAGTTTAAATGACCCGAGGGTTTTGCATACTAACGCGCTATGGGATACTGGTGCTACTAATTGTGTGATTACTCCTTCGTGTGCGAGGTCTTTGAATTTGAAACCTGTCGGATTGACAAAAACACATCATGCTGGTGGAGAATCAATCGCCAATGTTTATTTGGTTACAATCGCATTACCTAACGGTGTTGGCATAAAGGGGGTTAGAGTTACTGAATGTGCGGAACAGGCTGGATCGTTCGGAATTATTATCGGGATGGATATAATAACTCGAGGCGATTTTTCTATTAGCAACAAGAATGGTAAAACTACCGTATCTTTCTGCATTCCTTCCGTACATGATATTGACTTTGTGGAAGAAGGTAAGAAACTCAATGAGGCGAATGAAAAGGTCAATTTAGCAAAAAGGACAAAAAAGATAGGCCGTAATGAACCTTGCCCATGTGGGAGTGGAAAAAAATACAAGAATTGTCATGGGAAATGATAATTTACTTAATAAGTTAGATTTAATTCTCTAGCGAAGCGTACTAGAACGATCTACAATATAAAAAAGCGGTGTTTCAATGATTCACCGCTTTTTTATGCCTAAATTTATGAAATACCTACCATATCTTTTAATAGCTGTACTGGCTTTCTGTTTAGGTTGGTGCAGCCGTTCGTCAACTGAAGGCAATATAGGGAAGGCTGATACCGTTACATCGGTCCATATAGTTAAAAAGGTTGATGTGGATACGATGTACATTCTGTCTCCGCAGCTTTATTTTGCATGGATTGATAAATCAGACACCATTCATGCGAGCGACACCTGCTATCATCTGCGTGAATATAAGGAGTACCAGGATAGTAATTACTACGCAAAGGTCAGCGGTGTAGCACCACGTCTTGATGAAATCCTGGTTTATCCGCGTACCATTTACCAGACTGAATACATTTATCGTGACATCGTACAAAAAAACAAACGCTGGGGGCTTGGTCTATCTGCTGGCTATGGTATCGGTAGAAACGGGTTGTCTCCTATCTTGGCTGTAACGGTAAACTACAATTTATTTCAATTTTGATATACAATATTTTCCTATAATTATACACAACTTTTCTCAGAAATTATATACATCTTTGCAGTGTAGAAGTTCGCTTTTATTAGCAAACAAAAGCCCCGACCAGATTAATATCCGGAAGGGGCTTTTCCATTACCCTCTCATCATCATAATATCAGACCTCAGTTCAATATACTCTTTGTACTTTTCTGGGTTGTCCACGTAATCAATCACACGAGATATGGCCATATCAGCCTGTTTCTGTCGGACTTTGGTGTAGTATCGGATAACTCCCTTTGATTTGTCCGAATGGCCTAAGCAGTAGTCTATTATTCCGTCAGGGATGCCTATTTCAGAGGCGTACTGGGCGAAAGACTTGCGGGCCGAATAAAATGTAACACGTTCATCAATATTCAATTCCTCAGCCAAATCTCCAAGAGAATACGTAACATACTGAGAAAAGTTGTGATATGTGAATTTATACCCAAAGTCGAGCTTTCCCGTCCGTTTATCCATCCACCTGCATATTATCTCTCTTGCTTGAGACGGTATTGTAAATGTGATTACATTATCCGACTGCATTCGCCCTTTAGTCTTTGAGCGTGAATATTCCAATACGTCTTTTCTAAAGTCTGTTTGCATAATGTCTATAAGATTCATCCCTCCCAGGTAAAAGGAAAGGCAAAAAAGGTCACGTGCCATAATCAGCTTTCTTTTTTCTGGTGAAGATTCACGAATCTTGTTAAAACTCTGTACTGTCAAATCAAGCTTCCTGATAGGGGCTGCAGATATTCTTGTTGTTACAAAAGGATGTATATCGTAAGATATATTCCACTCTCTTATCGCTCTGTTGATGACAGATTTCATTTGGGCGAGCTACATATTCCGGAGCATACCCGTTCACTTTCCGGCAGCTTATTAGGGTATAAAA
>OHOQ01000170.1_pt1 | contig 36706 bp, 24 predicted proteins | sample 1569881 | NCBI WGS metagenome assembly OHOQ01 (sample SAMEA3879596, study PRJEB24766) | human gut metagenome | biome: human-associated habitat; feature: feces | place: USA | collected 1985/1987 | reverse complement strand
CCGAGCTAGTTTCAACAATCTTGGAACTACTGATAATCAGCGTTTTCAGAAAAACGTTCCAATCGGTTTCACACCCGCTCATTCCGCTTTGCCATGAAGCTAAAGGCGAATCCGTTCATTTTCACCTTTATTCACCTGTTTGTTGAATCCGTCCCTGCGCACCCGAAGCCGCGAAATGTTTCCCCTTTCAAAGTGATAACATTTTATCTCTTGCCGATTCTCAAAACGTGCGAAGCAGCAACGTTTTGCCTCACCCCAATGCTGCAGCCCCACACCTTTTTGCTACTGATTTCATCAACCTTCGTGCCATTCGTAGCCGCGTGTAAGTGCGCGTCAGGTTCGAGGGCATTTTCAATGGGTGAAGCCGCCCCGAAGAAATGATTAGGAAGGAGTTAGAAACAAAAAAAGCAGTGTCATATAGACACTGCTTAGAAAAAAGAGTTCTGCGGGGAAAGCAGAACTCTGGGGGAAGGGGATGTTGTTCCACACCGATTCGAACGATGACTGAGAGAACCAAAAACTCTAGTGCTACCATTACACCATGGAACATCCATTATTGATGGCATTCGTTTCCGAAATGCGTTGCAAAGGTATGAACTATTTGCGAATCTGCCAAATTTTTTTCGCTTTATTTATGGGCCGTTCTGCATTTTTTGTGCTTGCAGCGTGGCAACTTTTGCAAAACTCTGTGATGCTTTCCGCTAAAAAAAGCAGGAGGTGTGCGGTTGGGATGCACACCTCCTGCTTGATGGGGAGATGAACGAGGTCAGAGGGTTTACTTGCCCTCGTTCAAAAATTCCAACGCACGCTTCACGATGTCGTTGCGGCGGTTGGTGTATTGGAAATACTCGTTGCGGTCCCACAGGTGCATGATGATGGAGCCTTTGAGCAAGATGGCCAGTTCGCGACGCGTGTCGGCCAGGTCCTTGTCGTCCTTCGGTTCCAGTTTTTTGCGTTTGGCATTGGCCATTATGGAGTCGATGAGTTCAGCCGGTGCTTCGAACTTGGCGTCGAAGTCAGCAAACGAGCGGTATTTGCGTTTGATTTCCTTGCGGTGCGAGTCGGCATAGTGCAAGGTAGCTTCGAGCACCAGGTTGTTGCGGTAAATGGCACGCAGCAAGGGCGGATTGGCGGTGGTGTCGAACGGCACAAAGATGTCGGGCATGATGCCGCCGCCACCGTAGACGGTGCGATGCTTTTCGAGCGTGTGGTACACCTTGGTAGAGTCGAGGCGGATGCTGTCGACCGAGGTGAGTTCGCCGTGCGTGTAGCGGTTGTCGAGGTCGCGGTTGTAGGCCTCTTTCTGCCCCTTGGCGTAGGGCTTTTGGATGCAGCGGCCGGAAGGCGTGTAGTAATGCGACACGGTGAGGCGAATCATGGAGCTGTCGGGGAGGTCGATGGGGCGTTGCACCAGACCCTTGCCGAAGGTGCGGCGGCCAATGATGGTGCCGCGGTCGTGGTCCTGAATGGCACCGCTCACAATTTCGGCAGCTGAGGCCGAAAATTCGTCGACCAGCACAACGAGGCGACCCTTGTGCTGCATGAGTCCGTTGCCCTCGGCACGCAGTTCCTGACGCGGCATGACGCGGCCGTCGGTGTAGACAATCATTTTGCCGTTGGGCAGAAATTCGCTGGCCACCTCCTGGGCGGCGTTGAGGTAGCCGCCACCGTTGAACTGGAGGTCGAGAATGAGGTCCTGCATGCCCTGTTGCTGCAATTCCTTGATTTTGTCGTGTACCTCCTTGCCCGAAGTGGCCCCGAAGCTGTCGAGCTTGATGTAGCCCGTGGTGGGGGTGATGAGGTAGGCCGCGTCGACGGTGTTGAGCGGAATTTTGTCGCGCACGATTTTAAAGTGCAGCACGTCTTTGGCTCCGCGGCGCACAATGTCGAGGCGGGCAATGGTGCCCTTGGGGCCGCGCAGGAGCGTCATGATGCTGTCGCGGTCCATTTTTACCCCCGCAATGGTGCGGCCGTTGACGGCGATGATGCGGTCGCCTTCAAGTACACCCGCCTTTTGGCAAGGCCCTTTGCTGACAACTTGCAGCACGAGGAGCGTGTCTTTGTCGATGTTGAAACTTACCCCGATGCCTTCGAAGTTTCCGGTGAGCGGTTCGGTGAGTTTGCGCGTTTCCTTGGCGTTGGTGTAGGAAGAGTGCGGGTCGAGCTTGCTGAGTATGCCGTTGATGGCATCTTCAACGAGTTTTTTCTGGTCGACACTGTCGACATAAAGACTGGTAATGGCGATTTGTGCCATTTGCAGTTTTTTGAGTTGGTTGACGTCGATGTCGTCGTAAGGGCTGCGGTGTTGTGCGCAGACCGGGAGGGTGAGCAGCAGCGCGAGCAGCAGTAGGAGTTTTTTCATATTGTACATTTTTTGAATGAAATGAGCACCCGGTTCCGCGTGGACTATTCGTCGGTGGAACGGGGGGTGTGGCGACGCGGCAGGAAGTCGGACACGTCCTTGCCGTAGGCGATGAGTTCGCGCACGACGCTCGACGAAATGTCGGCAATGTGCGATTCGGTGAAGAGCATCACTGTTTCGACCCCCGAAAGCCGGTGGTTCATGGCGGCAATGTCGCGCTCGTATTCAAAATCCTTGACCGAACGGAGGCCGCGCAGAATGAACTGAGCCCCTTCGCGGCGTACGAGGTCGACGGTGAGGTCGTTGTAGGCCACCACCTTGATGCGCGGTTCGTCGGCATAGATGCGGCTGATGGCTTCAACGCGTTCGTCGGTTGAAAAGAGCGAGCGCTTGCTGTCGTTGACACCTACGCCAATGACAATGCGGTCGAACATGGGAAGCCCGCGCTCAACGATGCTGGCATGGCCCACGGTGAAGGGGTCGAACGACCCGGGGAAGATGGCTATTTTCATAGCAGAATGGGAAGTGTGAATGAAAAAAGAGAGGCTTAGAAATCGCTTTCGGTGGGGTCTTCCTCAACGACGAGGTTGTCGATGATGAAACCCTGACGCTCCATGGTGTTTTTGCCCATGTAATATTCAAGCAGCGACTTGACATTGTCGCTTTTGTGCAGCGTGACGGGTTCGAGGCGGATGTCGGGACCGATGAAGTGTTTGAACTCGTCGGGCGAAATTTCACCCAATCCCTTGAATCGCGTGATTTCGGGGTCGGGACTCAGACGCTTGATGGCTGCCTGGCGCTCTTCCTCGGAATAGCAGTAGATGGTTTCGAACTCCGAACGGTCGGACTGGCGCGCCTTTTTCAGTATGGCTGCACCGGCAGCTTTGCTGTTGCCCTTGGCGGCAGGTGCCGACGCGCTGCGCAGTTTCTTCTTCTTGTTACGCACACGGAAGAGCGGCGTTTGCAGGATGTAGACGTGCCCCTTTTTGATGAGGTCGGGGAAGAACTGCAGGAAGAAGGTAATCATGAGCAGGCGAATGTGCATGCCGTCGACATCGGCATCGGTGGCTACGATGACTTTGTTGTAGCGCAGGCCGTCGAGTCCGTCTTCAATGTTGAGCGCAGCCTGTAGCAGGTTGAATTCCTCGTTTTCGTAGACCACCTTTTTCGTCAGGCCAAAGCAGTTGAGCGGTTTGCCGCGTAGCGAAAATACGGCCTGAGTGTTGACATCGCGGCTCTTGGTGATGGAACCGCTGGCCGAGTCGCCCTCGGTGATGAAAATGGCAGAGTCGAGGCGCGGGTCGGCATCGGGTTCCTCGTCCTTTTTCTTGCTTTTGGGCGCCGGGTCGTTGAGGTGGATGCGGCAGTCGCGGAGTTTGCGGTTGTGGAGGTTGGCCTTTTTGGCCCGTTCACGCGCCAACTTCGTAACGCCGGCAATGGCTTTGCGCTCCTTTTCGCTTTCCTCAATTTTCTGCTTCAGCACATCGGCAATGTCGGTGTGCATGTGCAGGTAGTTGTCGACGTTTTCCTTGACGAAATCGCCCACGAACTTGTTGACGCTGATGCCCGAGAGCGGGAAGGGCTGCCCGTTTGAGTCCTTGTCGGGCGCCATGGTGAGCGAGCCCAGTTTGATTTTGGTTTGGCTCTCGAAGAGCGGTTCGATGACGCGTACGGCAATGGCTGCGACGAGTCCGTTGCGCACGTCCTGTACATCGTAGTTCTTGCCGAAATACTCCTTGATGGTGCGAGCAATGTGCTCTTTGAAGGCACTTTGGTGCGTACCGCCCTGGGTGGTGTGCTGGCCGTTGACAAAGGAGTAATACTCCTCGCCATACTGCGAGGTGTGGGTAAAGGCAATGTCGATGTTGGGCCCGGTGAGGTGGATAATGGGGTAGAGGCCCGGGGCGGTCATGTTGTCGTTGAGCAAGTCCTCCAGACCGTTGCGGCTGATGATGCGCCGTCCGTTGTAGAAAATGGCCAGTCCCGTGTTGAGGTAGGTGTAGTTCCGCAACAGATTTTCCACAAATTCCGAGTGGAAACGGTAGTTGACGAAGAGCTGCTTGTCGGGCTGGAAGAAGATGTAGGTGCCGTTTTCCTCGTCAGTGGTGCTTTCGGTGTCGCTGATGAGTACCCCCTTTTCGAAGGTGGCTTCGCGCATTTTTCCGTCGCGTACGCTGCGGGCCACGAATCGCACCGAGAGCGCATTGACGGCTTTCAGACCCACCCCGTTCATACCCACCGAGGCAGTGAATACGGCAGTGTCGTACTTACCGCCCGTGTTGAGCTTCGAAACCGCGTCGACCAGCGCACCGAGGGGAATGCCGCGTCCGTAGTCGCGGATTTCGGCGCTAAGGTTGTCGTGGATGTTTACTTCGATGCGTTTACCGTAGCCTTCGTTGAATTCGTCGATGCTGTTGTCGATGCTTTCCTTGAGCAGCACGTAGATGCCGTCTTCGGCGTGCGAACCATCGCCCAATCGGCCAATGTACATGCCCGGTCGGGTGCGTATGTGCTCCGTGTCTTCGAGGTGTCGGATTTTGCTTTCGTCGTAAACCACTTCGGGTTTGGGTTGAGGTTGGAGGTTATCTTCGGCCATTTATATCGTTAAGAAAAAAGGGTTAGGAAGGAGTGTTGCAAAGCAGAAGGAAGGCAAATGATTGTTTGCCCGAGAGCCACATTTAGAGGCTGCCTTTGAAGCAGCGGCGACGTTTGTGCTGTTCGGTTTTAAAGTATTGCCATTGGTTCTGCACTTTGTCGTTCATTTCGAGTTCAGGATTGGTTTCGGCATATTCAAACCCGAGTTCCTGATATACGGGAATGAGGTCGGTGAAGAGCAGGGCGTTGACGCCTTTTCCCTGATAGTCGGGGCGCACGGCCACCAGCAGGAGGTCGAGCATCTTGGGACGTTTCCACTTCAAAGCCTTGAGCAGGTGGAACCACCCGAAGGGCAGAAGCTTGCCCTTGGCCTTTTGCAGGGCTTCGGAGAGCGAGGCCATGGATATGCCGACGGCCACAATTTCGTTTTGCTCGTTTTCGACAATGCTGACCATACGGAGGTCGAGCACAGGCACGTACATATTGACGTACTGGTCGATTTGCCGCTCGGTCATTTGCGAATAGTTGAAGAGCGGAGTGTAGGCCTTGTTGATGAGTCGGAAAATGTCGTGGGCAATACCCGTTTCCTTGATTTCCTTTCGGCTGGTGATTTTGCGGATGTGCAGCTTATACTTTTGGGCGATGATGGCCGAAATGCGTTTGTGCTTTTCGGGAATGGCATCGGGAATGTAGACCTTCATTTCAACCCAGTCGGCACTGCGTTCAAGGCCGAGCAGGTTCATGTGCTCGGGGTAGTAGGGGTAATTATAGATGGTGGCCATGGTTGAAAGCTGGTCGAAGCCGTCGATGAGCATACCCTCGGCATCCATGTCGGTGAATCCGAGCGGACCTTCAATTTCGTTCATGCCGCGTTCGCGTCCCCACTGCTTGACGGTGTCGATGAGTGCACGGCTGACGTCGAGGTCGTCAACAAAATCAATCCACCCGAAGCGTACTACCTTTTTGTTCCAGGTTTCATTGGCACGGTGGTTGATGATGGCAGCCACACGGCCCACGATTTTGCCTTCGCGCATTGCCAGAAAGTAGTCGGCCTCGCAAAATTCGAATGCTGCATTCTTTTGCGGCGAAAAGGTGTTGAGCATGTCGTCGTAGAGGTCGGGTACGGAGTAGGGGTTGTCTTTGTAAAATTCGTAATTGAAGCGGATGAATTTTTTCAACTCCGCCTTATTGCTTACTTTCTTGATTTCAACGGTCATGGCCGGGGTTTGAGTTGGGGTTAAAGGTTTGGTTATGGAATGGATTGCCCGGTGGCTATTCGGTACTTGTGTAGCGTTCGGCACAGCGAAGGCAAATTTACGAAATTTCAGGCAGAGCAAGGTGGCATTGCTGGGTGTTTTAGGCTTCGCCGCACAATAAGTAGCTGCTGAAAATCGTTTTCATGCTTCTACTTGTGTATTTATGTGCCACGGATTAAGGCACGGGGTCGTAGCCGCTGCCTCCCCAGGGGTGACAGCGCAATATGCGCCGGATGGCCAGGTACAACCCTTTCAGCGCGCCGTGTTTTTGGATGGCTTCGACGGCATACTGTGAACAGGTGGGGGTGAAACGGCAGGCCGGCGGAAGCATGGGCGAAATGAACCGCTGGTAAAAGCGGATGGGCAGAATGAGCAGACGTTTGAACATGGCAAACAAGGTTATTTTGACAAAAGTCGGGGTACTGATAGGGGGTGCTGCCGAACGGGTTAAACTGTTTCGCAACCTTCATTTTCGTGAGGTGCCACCTCTGAAGGTTTGGCTGCCGTAGGGTTCGAGTGGTTCACGCGGTCGGCAATGCGTAGCAGCACGGTTTGCATGCGTTCCATGACTTTGGCCGAGCGTATGGGTTTTTCGGCCAGCCAGATGAATGCGATGTTGATGGCTGTGTCCTGTGGCAAGGCTTGTAGCAGCAGGTGCTTTTGCAGGCGGTATGCCTCGCGCAGCTGCCTTTTGGCCCGGTTGCGGTCGACGGCGTGGTGCAATCTGCGTTTGGCTACGCTGAGCAACACCTTGACGGCCGGTCCTGTGGTGGGTTCAACCTGTTTGAAGGTGGCACGCAGCGGGTAGGCCGTGAACGATTGGCTGCCGGCAGAGAACAGCGCCTCGATTTCTTTTTGCTTGCACAGATGTTCGGGTTTCCTGAAGGTAAAGGTTGCCATGAGTAGGAATTGTAGGTTGATATTGTATATCTGACTGTCCAAAAAATGGCTGTACCGTGTGCATAGCGCGCACGGTGCAGCCACTTACATTTTGTTTTGAAATTTTCCGATAGGTAATGACAACTTGCCGGCTTTTTCAGTTATCAGTATGTTCTTCTGAGCTTAAGGCTTATGCCTTTTGCTGGTCGAGATACATTTCGATGGCTGCTGTCATGGAGCGTGCTTCGGGGGTCGGTGCCGAAAGGTCGCAACGCAGTCCGGCGTTTTCCATTGCCTTTTTGGTAGCGGGACCGAAGCAAGCGAGGCGTGTGCTACCCTGTTTGAAGTTAGGGAAGTTCTTCAGCAAGGATTCAACACCGGCAGGGGTGAAGAATACGAGCATGTCGAAGTCGAAGGGCTGCTCCTTGGGGTATTCGTTGCTTACCGTGCGGTACATTACGCATTCGGTATGTTTCAACTTTTTGGCGTCGAGCATTTCGGCCACATCATCGTTGTGTACATCCGAAAGGGGCACCAGGTAATTTTCGGCTTTGTGCTTGGCCATAACGGCTACGAGTTCGGGCCATTTACCTGTGCTACCAAAGAACACCTTGCGTTTGCGATACTGCACGTACTTCTGAATGTAGAGGGCCACGGTTTCAGAAATGCCGAAGTACTTCATGTCTTCGGGAAGCGCAATGCGCATTTCCTTGCAGAGCGTAAAGAAATAGTCGATGGCATGACGCGAATTGAACACAATGGCCGTGTGGTCGAGTATTTGCACCTTCTGTTGGCGGAACTCGCGTGCCGAAAGTCCTTCGATTTTGATGAAGGGGTGGAAAGTGAATTCCACATTTTCTTTGGCTTCGATGTCGAAATACGGGGACTTCTCGGAAGTAGGTTTCGGTTGCGAAACAAGAATCTTCTTGATCATGTACTACGTTTGTTGGACAGCTGGGGCGGCGGAATCCACCGCGCTACGTATGATAGTTTAACTAATTAATTGTCAGCAAAAAACTGTTTGCATAAACCATGATTCGCAGCAAAATGAGCAACGGCATGATTTCAAGGGTGCAAAAGTACAAAAAAAGATGCACCCAGCCGAACGTGTAGTTGAAAAATGTGCGGTAACACTTGTACATGAGTAACGATTTGTCAACTACAAGTATACAAATGAACGCCTTAACCATGTTGGCAAAGCTCATGTCGAAGTAAATGACCAGCAGGGCAACGGGGAGCAACGCCAGGCCCAGGGCCAGCACGCTGAGCAGGTAGGTCTGGTTCCATTGCGTGCGCTGCTCGCGACTGAAGAACACGCTGTTCACAAAGTTGTAGAGTATGGTTTTCAGAATGTAGTACAAACTGGATATGCCTACGCTGACGCTCAATATTTTGTAGGGCGAAACCTGATTGAATACTTCAATTTGTTTTTCCTGAGTAAAGTCGAAGAAGAGCAGACCGATGACAAAGCAGGTTTGGAAAATGAGAAACACCTGACCGCGTATGGCGGTTTCGACGTGTTCCGAAAACAGGTTACCGCGTACGCTGGGGCGGTGAAAGAACTCCTTCATCTGGTCACGCAGAAAGTGGCGCGAACGCGATATGACCCACACTACGAGGAAAAAGCTCAGCAGCAGGGTGATGGTTACGAAATTATCGTTTTTGAACCGGTAGGGCACAGGGTCGCCGGCAATGCCCGAGGGCTGCACAAAGGTTTCGCTGAAGTGCATGCCCGAGGTGCTGTCGAGCTGTTCGGCCAGTTCCGACTTCTGAATTTTGACCAGTCCGTCGGCCCAAGGGTCTGTTTGGCATATTTCGGGCAAACAGGTGAGCGGCTCGTTGCCCGGCAGGGGCAGGAGTTCGTGGGGCAGGGTGGGGCGCGCAAGGGTGTCGGTGAAGGCTTTATGACGCACGTGGCCTTGCGGCACGGCCGTCGGTTCAGACACCGCAGCCTGACTTTCTGCTTCACTCGAAGGGGGTGAAAGTGTCTGGACGTGTTGAAGCGTATCTTGCTGCATGTGAAAAAATGAGGGTAATTTCAGAAAATGAAGTAGTCTGAACTTTTATGAAATTCAAGATTTGCCTTAATTTTTGAGGCGTTTTTGGGCCTTGAAGAAGGAGTGTAGCGAGCTACACGACTGATGAAAGGTCAAAAAACGGCCAAAAAGAAAGGTGAAGATTGAATTTAGAAGAGATAAATCTCCAAATCAAATCTTCGTCAGAAAAGTTTAGACGACTTCAATAAGTAGGTGCTTAAAAATAATTCATGCATTGAATCTCCACTTGGCTGTGGCAGTTGCTGAATTGATTCCTAAACACCTACTTATTCAAATGGTCGTGTGTTACAAAACTTCGATTTCAGCAGGCGATAAATGCGTAATCGCTGCAATTTGCTCAATGGGAATTCCGGCTAATTTCATTTGGCGGGCCGACGACGCAATGATGGAGTGTTGTTCTGATAAACGCTGCTCCTTCTCAGCCAACTGCTCCTCTTTCTCAGCCAATTGTTGTCCTTGTTCAGCCAATTGTTGTCCTTGTTCAGCCAATTGTTGTCCTTGTTCAGCCAACTGTTCCTTTTGTTGCTTGAGTGCTTCTTCGCGTTGCATTATGAGTGTATCGCGTTCTTCAATGGCTTGAAAGAACTCCTCTTCGACGTTCATGTTTTGTCTGACTTGTGCATCGGCAGCAGCGGCTACCAATCGATTGATCAGGCACATCATTTCCGGGTCATCGCGGTAAATGCTTTCATCGATATACATAACCCGGTTGTCGTCGTCGCTTTTAAGCGTTTGATCGAATAGGCTTAGCACTTTTTCCAAGCGGTTGTTCACCCGGCTGTACAGTCGTGGAATTTGTACGATGATGCTTTCGTGCGTCAGGCTTTCGACAAAGGGGTCGGGCAATCCTTGGGTCACTTCATTGCCTTCGTAGTCGTACGAGCGATGTTTGACATAAAGAATAGGTTCTTCAATGTTGCCCACACGATGTCCGAGCAAATAAACGGCCACCATCGGGATGCCACGGCTCGACAAATGGTTGTCCTTCAGCATGTTATCCGGGTTGGCATATTGTGCGCCCAGGTATTGACGGAAGCGGAGCGTTTCGGTTTCGAGCCACGTTTTTTGCAGTTCAATCAGTACCAAGTGGGTGTGACCATCTTCCTCGCGCACTTTGGCTGCAAAATCGATGCGAAACATGGATATTTTGTCGCGATACACATTAGCATATTCGTGTTTACGCATTTCCACTTCCACCACCGTTTTTTTGAGCAGGGCAGAAAGCAGGATTTTCACTACACGTTCGTCTTCAAGCCAATATTTGAAAACGGTGTCATAAATGGGATTTGCAAAATACAACATGATTGCCTCCTTTCGTTACGGTTGTACCGATAAGTACTGTATTGATTTGTAAATACGGATTTAAAGGGGAAATACTTTACAGCTATTTATTATCCACGAAGATACCACTTTATTTGCATAAGTAGGTGCTTCCGATTATTTATTATAATGCTATCGAAGTAAAAATAATTCGGAACATCTATTTATGGAAAATAAATTTGCCTCGAATGTCGCTAATCTATTGTATGGTTTTCGCGTTGCGAGTCACCAAGTTAAAGCGCGGCAAATTTGCGCACCGATTTGTCCCATAGCGGAGTGGTTCGAGCCAGTTCGATGGCTTCGGCCGGAGTGTGTGCCACACGCCATATTTCAGCGTGCTGGCTACGCATAAAGCGTTCGTCGACGGCATGCTGCAACTGTGCGAGCAAGGCATCGAAGTAGCCGTTGGTGTTCAGGATGATGATGGGCTTGAGATACAGTCCCAGCTGTTTCCAAGTGATGATTTCGAGCAATTCCTCCAATGTGCCTACGCCCCCCGGCAGCGCAATGCAAGCATCGCTCATTTCGGCCATCAGCTCTTTGCGGCGGTGCATATCGGGCGTCACGATGAGTTCGCTCATGCCCGTGTGCTGCCATTGCTGGTCGATCATGAATTGCGGAATAATGCCTACCGCCTTGCCGCCTTTGCACAGGCAAGCATCGGCACAAGCACCCATGAGTCCCGTGCGTCCGGCACCGTTCACCAGCGTGTGGTTGCCTTGAGCCAGCAGCGAACCCAGTTCGCGAGCCGCATCGGTATACACTTCGGGCAGTTGTCCGCTCGAAGCAGCGTAAACAGTAATGTTCATGTATATGTATTAAAGTTTCAGAGTTTATGTAGTGAGCAAAAGCCCCTTATCCCTTCCATGCCACGTTGGCAGAGGAATGGATAAGGGGCTTTTTTTGTGTGTATATCAGTTCGGCAAAATCATTACAGACCGAAAGCCTGCTTGATTTTCTCAACCATGTTGAGTTTTTCCCAAGTGAACAATTCGACGTTCACCTTTTTGTCGGGTTGGCCAAACGAACGGAAGGTTTTCGTCACGCGGCGCGGTTCGCGTCCCATGTGGCCATAGCTGGCCGTTTCCTCGTAAATGGGGTTGCGGAGTTCCAGGTCGCGTTCGATGGCAGCCGGACGAAGGTCGAACAGCTGTTTTACCTTTTCGGCAATTTCGCCATCCGTCAGGTTCACGTGGCTGCGACCGTAAGTATCGACAAAGATAGAGATGGGTTTATCCACGCCAATGGCATAGCTCAACTGAACGAGCATTTCGTCGGCCACACCGGCAGCCACCATGTTTTTGGCAATGTGGCGTGCAGCGTAAGCCGCCGAGCGGTCCACCTTCGAAGGGTCCTTGCCCGAGAAAGCACCACCACCGTGTGCGCCCTTGCCACCGTAAGTGTCGACAATGATTTTGCGTCCCGTTAAACCCGTATCGCCGTGCGGGCCGCCGATAACGAATTTGCCCGTAGGGTTCACAAAGTATTTGATGTCGTTCGTTTCGAAGAGTTTTTTGATTTCGGGCGTATTGACACGTTCAGCCACCACGCGCGGAATCAGAATTTCGCGTACATCCTTTTCAATCTGTGCCACCATCTGACGGTCGGCCTCGTCCTGCGAGCCCGCTTGTTCGGCAGTGATGAATTCGTCGTGTTGCGTCGAAACGACGATGGTGTCGATGCGGCGTGCCACATGGTTGTCGTCGTATTCCACCGTCACCTGGCTTTTCGAGTCGGGGCGCAGGTAAGTCATCACCTTACCCTCGCGGCGAATTTCGGCCAATACATACACAATGTCGTGCGCCAGCGAAAGGGGCAACGGCATGTAGTTGTCGGTTTCGTTGTTGGCATAACCAAACATCATGCCCTGGTCGCCGGCACCCTGTGCCATAGGGTCGGTCGCGTCTTTGCGGTCAACGCCTCGGTTGATGTCGCCGCTCTGTTCGTGAATGGCACTGAAAATGCCGCAGCTTTCAGCTTCGAATTTGTAAGCAGCTTTGGTGTATCCGATGCGTGCAATGGTATTGCGCACCACGTCCTGCAGGTCGACGTAGGCTTCGCTTTTCACTTCACCTGCCACAACCACCTGTCCGGTGGTAACGAGCGTTTCGCAAGCTACTTTTGAGTTGGGGTCGTAAGCCAGCAACTGGTCAAGTACGGCGTCAGATATTTGGTCTGCCACCTTGTCGGGGTGTCCTTCCGACACCGATTCGGATGTGAATAAGTATCCCATAGTTTTTGTAATGAAAAATAATAAGTAAGGGTTAGCCCGGCTTGGTGTTAGGCTTGAAACAGCTTTTCCCGTTGGCCCGGCGTAAAAAAAACAAGCCTGCTTTCGCATGGCGGAAACAGGCAGAGTGGGATTCGGCTATTGTTCATGTTAGCATCGTCAGCAGTTGGGGCAGCAGCGTATCGTTGTTTGGAAACGCCGGCCACAATGTGCACCACCTTGACCCGTAAAGTCGAAGGAGCACGTGTCCGCTGTGCGAGTTTTAGCATTGTTTTATAGAGGTTGCAAGCAGCCAAATCTGTCCTCTTGTCTGATTTCGCATGCAAAGTTAGGCATTTTTTCAGACATAATTCGTGTGTTTACAAATTTTAGGGTTCGTCTGAAATCTGAGGCGTGCAGTTTCAATCGCCACCTCTTTGTGGTAACTGTTAAACGGGATTCTTCGTAATGTGTAAAATTACATTAAAAAATGTCCGCACTTTTTCACTGTTTTTTAGCTGTTTGAGTGGCCGGTTGGCCTATTCTTGAAATATACTCCGCGATTGTCGAAATTAGTTCCAAGCTAGTTGAAATTAGTTCCGAGCTAGTTTCAACAATTTTGGAACTATTGATAATCAGCGTTTTCAAAAGTACCACAAAGTCGGTCATCCATACGCAAGTTTCGCGCTTACACACACGACGAGGCAATCTTTCCGGTTTTACTTTTGTTCAGATATTTGTGAATGCAAAACGCATACAAAAAAAACCGCCTGCACAGCCTGATAGCTGTACAAGCGGTTTTGATGTGAGTGACTAATTGTTAGTCGGCAATGAGCGAGAACTCAGCAGCCGAAGCATAGTCCTGACCACTCTGTTCGTTGAGCGCACGCAAGCGGATGAAGCGAGCCTTAACGGGCTTGCTGAACATCACGCGCTTCAGGTCGGCATTGTTTTCGAAAGTGCCTTTGTGAATGGGGTTGCCCCATTCCTTACCATCGTTGCTCACGTAGATTTCGTAGTCCTTAATCCAGCCGTTGCTGCCGCTGGTACGCGGTTGCAGCGTAAAGCCCTTCATGTTCTTCGGTTCACCGGCGTCGAAGTCTACCCAGTGGGGATACTTGGCCAGGGTGATAGAGTACATGGTGTGCCAGATAGAGTTGACATCGCCGTCGACCATGTTCTTGGCATCGCCGCTGCCCGGTTCCTGTGAAGAGGCAAAGGCCACTTCGAGGGGCACGCTTTCGATGCGGGCATAAGTCATTTCGGTAGTCAGTTCGGGGTTCTCCTTGTACCAAGCCTTTACCGTACCGCCTGCGCGGAGGTCGATGGCACCGGTATAGGGTTTACCCTTTTTCGCACCATTGATGCTGTACATGATGGTGCGATCTTTGGCAGCGGTGCTGAGCGTTACTTTGCCCACGCGGCTGTGTTCGAAGCTGATGGGTTTTTCGCCCGAAGCCGAAACCTTAGCCGTTTCGTTGATGATGGCAGGCATGGCACGACCCATGTTGACGGGACGGATGATGAAGCCAAACTGATAGCTGGTGCTGAGCGTCTGGTCGGGGGTAAGAGGTCCGCCCTGTCCGCAGCTTGCACCGCCCAGACCCGTTACCTTGGCATCGAGGTGCAGGTGAGTGCCGCTCGATTTGGGCAACTGGTGCGGGTGAGCAGCCAGTGTGAGTTCCTGTTGGCTCCAGGGCAGCGCAGAGGCTGACATGGTGCTGTCGGCAATGAACACTACGCCCTGTCCGCGGTCGTTGGTCAGTGCGCACCAACGCACTTCTTCGCGGTTGCCTTGAGCCTGAGGCTTGGGCAACATGATGCCCTGGTCGGCTACGGTCGAAGTGTGAAGTTCGATGAACTGGCCCGTTTTGCGGTCGTTGTAGTTGTTGATGGGGCCGCGGCCGTAGTAGTTGTAGTTGTGGAGTTCACCGGGCAACTGCAAGGCATAACCGATGCGCGGCAGTACCACAGAAGCGCGGTTGGCCGAAATGGCACTTTGCAGTTCGATCGAACCGTCGGGATAAACGGTGTAAATCTGGTTCGTGGTGAACTTGAAGTCGTCGGGACCGAGTTTTTTCTTGTCGATGTCGAAGCTGTACGTCTTTTCGGGCGTACGGTCGCGATCGCCGTAGTATTGGCGTGAACCCTCGGGAGCCTGACTTTCGACGGTGAAGCTCAACTGCACGGTGCCGTCTTTCTTCGTAATCGTCTTTGCACCCGTCACCTTGTGATGCAGGTTGTAAAGTCCGTACTGGAACCAGGCGTTGGGATAGCCGATACCGGCATCGTTGTCTGTCGGGGCACGGAAAGCATCGAGTTTCGGACCTTCGCCTTCGCGAATAATGGTTTGGGCACCATAAGTCAGCGCAGCGAGCGAACCCGTTTGCTTGTCGAACTTAGCCGTAAATCCTTCGCCCTTCACCACGGTGAAGTTGCCTTCGTTCGTGGTCGTTACCTTGCCCTTGCTTTCGGCAGCCAGGGTTTGAACGGCAGGTGCCTTTTCGAGTGCACCGCGTACGCGCAGCTGTTCTTCCATCTGCACATAGCCCTGCTTTGCCCAAGGTTTGTCGCTGGCCAGGGCAAACACCACTTTCACAAAGTATTCGCTTGCCGGGTCGAGCTCGTTGTAGTTGTAAGGTAGGGTGTACACCTGCTTTTCGCGCGGACCAACAATGTTGCGCGGACCCTGCAGCGGCTGCATGCTGCCAACGAGTACGCCATCCTTGTAAAGTCCCCACTGAATGTTGTACTGCGTGAGCGGTTCGAAGTAGTTTTTGTTGAAAATTTCAACCAAGCCCTTCTTCATGTCTACCGCCTTGACGCCAACATTCTGGTACACCTTCTTCACTTCGTAGTACTGTGCCTTCGGGCTGAGGTCGGGACGCATCACACCGTTCATACAGAACATACCGTCGTTGGGCTTGTTGTCCTGGCTGAAGTCGCCGCCGTAACCAAAGTAGCGGTTGCCGTTGTCGTAGCCGTACATAGCCTGATCCACCCAGTCCCAGATGGCACCGCCAATGAAGAAGTTGGTGCTTTCGATAGCCTCCCAGTAGTCGATGAGGTTACCGCAGGCGTTACCCATAGAGTGAGCATATTCAGAAATGTGGTAAGGATACTTCATGTTGTAGTTACCCTTTACCGCACCCTGTACCCAGGGAATTGAGGGATACTGGTTCGAACCTATGTCGACGATGTCGTTGTTGCGCTCGTACTGCACGGGGCGCGAAGTGTCGTATTTACGGATAGCGTTGTAGCAGTCCACAAAGTTTTTGCCCGGTCCGGCCTCGTTGCCCAAACTCCAAAGCACCACTGAAGGCGAGTTCACCGTGGCGTGTACCATTTCCATGTTGCGCGCAATGTGTGCGTTGCGGAACTCAGGTACGTGCGAAAGGCTTTCCTTGTCGTAGTAGTACTGGTGGCTCTCGATGTTGGCCTCGTCTTCGAGGTAGATACCGTATTTATCGCAGAGGTAGTACCAGTAGGGTGCATCGGGGTAGTGCGAGTTACGCACATGGTTGATGTTGCCGCGCTTCATCAGGAACACTTCTTTTTCCATCTGTTCGCGCGTAATGTAGTGACCCGTTTCGGGGTTTGTTTCATGACGGTTCACACCCTTCATCTTGATGGGCTGTCCGTTCAGGTAGTAGTAACGTCCGGCCAGTCCGAATTCGTCCTTGTCGGCCGGTGTGTTCTTGATTTCGATTTCGCGGAAGCCCACAATGGTTGAGAAGGTTTCGACGGTGCGTCCCTTCTTGTCCAACAGTTCGCCCACCAGCGTATAGCGGTGCGGAGCTTCGGCGCTCCAAGGCTTCACGGTGTTGCCGGCATCGAGCGTAAACTCTGCCACAATTTCGTTGTTCTTGCCAACGGTAGCCACCGGAGCAGTCTGGTTCAGCACTAGGGTGTTTTCGTCTGAATAGAGTTTGTTTTCGAAGAGCGAGTATTTGATGCTGTAGCCCTTGGCATCCTTCTTCGTCAGGTTCTTGACGAAAGCCGAGATGTTGAGTTTGGCATGCGTGTAAGTGTCATCGTAGTCGGGGATCGCCTTGAGGTCGCGCACCTGAACCTGCGGTTTGGCCGTGAGCGAAACGGTACGGAAAATACCCGGCAGACGGAACATGTCTTGACTTTCGAGGAACGAACCGTCGCTGTGGCGATACACTTCAACGGCTACCAGGTTCTCACCCTTTTCGTTAAGGTAAGGGGTGATGTCGAACTGTGCCAAGTTGCGCGAGTTCTTTGAGAAGCCCACGTATTTGCCGTTGACATACAGATAGAAGAACGAGTCGACACCGTCGAAGTTCAAGCAAATCTGCATGCCCTTCCATGCAGCAGGAATGGTAAAGGTGCGGCGGTACGAACCCACTTCGTTGCGGTCGGTGTAGCTCTGCCAGTCCTTGGGCGGAGTGCGCATCACGCCACCTTTCCAGTCGCCTATCTTTACAGAGTGTTGGAATATTACGCGCTGGTTCGAGTAAAGAGGCTTACCGTATTTGAAAGAGCCGTCCTTTTGGCGTCCGGCCAGGTTCCAGTTCATGGGCACCTGTACGTTGTCCCATTTCGAGGCGTCGAAGTCGGTTTTGTAAAAGTCCTTCGGGCGCTGATCGGGGTTCGAGGCCCAGTGGAATTGCCATTCGCCATCGAGCGACTGCCAGAGCGAGCTGTTTTCGGGCAACACCTTGCGTGCCTCGTCGACGTTGGCAAACGAGAAGAACCACGCGTGTGGTTGCTGCTTGTTGTAGGCCACAGAGTCAGGGCTTTGCCATTCCCATCCGGTGGGGGCGGGCATCTGTCCGTAGAAGTAGCCTCCGAGCGGCGCTACCTGTGCCCATAAGGGAGCAGCAATCAACCCTGCCAAAAGGGTCATCTTTGTCTTGCGCATAATAATAAATGTGTATGTATGGTTTGTGAATATGTTTTTCGTTGAATGAGCCTTACGGCAAGTTGGTGCAAATGTACGAATTATTGGTCGTAAAATCCGACAAATAGGGCAAAAAAGTGGGGCAGTAGTTTACATTCCGACTGGTTTCGTGCCTTTCGACTGTTAAATGCTGCCGCGCAGCACCAGCCGGCTTTCCGGTCCCATGTTGAATAGCAAGTCTGCCATGCTCAGGTTCGGCAAAAAGCCCGTTCGTTCGGCAAACACCTGATAATAGGGCTTTGCGCAGAAGCCGGTGGCTGTGAGTTCTCCGGGGCTGGGTGTCGGCGCTTTGGGCGAAAGCACCTGGCGCAAATCGGTGAAATCCTCGGCGGGCGTGGCATCGACATAAGTGTCGCTGACAGCTATGGGCAGGTCGAGCGAAAGTTCTTCGAGGATGAGCTGACGCAAATCTGCGTTGAAATCAACTAAAAACTCGTATTTCCGCTCATAAATGCGGCGGAAGTCGTCGGCGTAGTATTCAAAGAACGGACTATTGTCGTAGGCCGACACCAGCGCATTCCAATGCAAGTGCTGCCAGTTACCATGGTCCGACAAGCGAATGTCGCGCGTCGGTGCATGTGCGGCCCCTGTGCGCACCACGGGCAGTGTCAATGCCTGCGGTCCGTTGGGCGTGGCAATGTAGCAACGGTTGCGAAAGGTTTGTTTCACATAATGTTCGCCCCGATCTTCCACGGCATGACCTGCCGCATACAAGTGGGCGTAGTATTCGATAGGGGCCATATAGGCCGTTGAAAGCAAAAGGGTAGGCATGTGTGATTGAGCGTATGTTTTTTAGGGGTAGATGGAAAGCATTTGCAGTCATTTCGAGCTAATGATTTACCATTCCGGGCTAATGATTTACCGTTCGGTTTCGTTAATTTTTGCCGTTCGGTTTCTTCACAGGATGTGCATAGATAATTTTACCCACCAGCGCATCGTGCGGCACCATCACATAAGCATCGGGGCGCGTTTCCATCCAGTAATAATCGCGTGTAGTTTTCACTGAATGCACCTTTTCACCGTCAATCAGCAGTTCACCCTGCGCATTGGCTTCAGCGCGTGCTTTTTCGTAAGTGCGCAGCAAGTAAGCCATGAGGCGCGCGTTGTGTGGTGTAATTTTGATGCGTCGTCCGCGTTGCGGAATAACGATGGGTTGTGCGTCGGGCGAAGTGCGTGCCGGCAGCACTTTTTGCCGTACGGGGTCAATCCATACGGTTTCGCCCGGCAGTGCGTGGCAAATTCCCACGGTTTCGGGTCCCGGTCCGTGCTGTGCCTTTGGTCGGGGCAAGTTAAATAAGATAGCATCTCCCCATTCGGGCACGCGGTATCCCCAGCGATGGTATCCCCAGATGGCTTCGCCCGGCACCTTCAGCCCGTAGTAAGTAAGGCTCACCAGCACGTGTTGGTTAGGCTGCAAGCCATATACCGCCGTGTCGGGCGGTAATTGCACGTGCGTAACGAGCAAGCCCCGTACGGCCAACAGCAGCGAAGCCGTCAGCAGTACAGGGCATACAAGTGTGCGGATGAATTTCATGCAGTGCGGTAACTATTGATTGACAGCGCGTTGAATGCCGCAGCGCGGGCACACGGCTGTCTGTGCTATTTGTGCTTACCGGATGTCCCAGACGGGTTTAAAGATGCGGTTCCAGCGCACGCCGCCGTCGAACAATCCATAGTCAGGGTCGAGCGAGAGCCAAACGAATAGCGGTTTGCCCACCACGTGATCCTCAGGCACGAAGCCCCAAAAGCGCGAGTCGGCCGAATTGTCGCGGTTATCGCCCTGCATCCAGTAATAATCGAGTTTAAAGGTATATTCAGTTGTGGGCTTGCCATTGATTACGATTTGTCCGTTGCGCACTTCGAGCGAGTTTCCCTCGTAGTTGCGGATGGGACGTTCGTAAATAGGCAAGTTTTCGAGCGTAAGTTTCAGCGTAGCTCCTTTTTTCGGAATCCACAGCGGTCCATAGTTCGCCGTAGTCCAGTTTTTAGCCATGTTCTGGGGGTAGAGCCAATCGGCAGCAGGCAGAGCCGGCTTAATGGAACTTACCAAATCGGTACGTTTTTCAAGCTGTTTTTTCACAGCATTGGTCAGCGGCATCCACGCCACATTGCCGTTTCGCGAAGCGTAAAGGTCCTCGTTCGTAATGCCCCATTCGCGTTTCAGTTCGTCAGGAATTTCCTGTACGAAGGTCACCTCGTAGGCATACTGCACGTTTTCGGGTTCGCGGTTCGGTTTACCATCCAGGTAAATCACGTTATTCTTGATTTGCAGCGTTTGTCCCGGCAGTCCCACGCAGCGTTTCACGTAGTTTTCGCGGCGGTCGGTGGGTCGGTACACGATGTCGCCAAACTGTTCTGCATTTTGGCGCATATACTGCACACCGGCGTTGTAAATTTTGCGATAGGCTTGCTGTTGCTGTTCGTAGCTCATGGTGGGCGTAATGGCAGCCGAAGCCGGTACGGGCAGTTCGCCGGGCTGTGTAGCAGGCGTTCCGAGCAACTGGTCGCCCGACTGGTAAGCCAATCGGTAATAATCCTGATTTTGTGCGTTCAGCGCCACCGTATCGCCGGCCGGATAGTTAAACACCACAATGTCGTTGAGTTCCACCTTGCCCAAGCCCTCAACGCGGCGGTAATCCCAGTGCGGGTGCTCCAAGTAGCTTTTGCATCCCAGCACAGGCAGCGTGTGCTGTGTCAGCGGCATGTACAGCGGAGTTTGCGGAATGCGCGGGCCGTACGACAGTTTCGACACCAGCAGGTAATCGCCCGTGAGCAATGTCTTTTCGAGCGACGATGAAGGGATGACAAAGTTTTGGAAGAAAAATTGGTTGAGGAAGTAGATAGCCACCAAGGCAAACACGATGGCGTCAACCCAGCTCATGATAAAGCGGGTTACGGGGCCTACTTCGGGTTCGCGCCACCAGCCCCATTTTATTTTGCGCGAAATGTAAAGGTCATAAATAAGCGGCAACACAATCAGTCCCCACCAGGATTTCACCCAAATGAGGAAAAGCAACCAAAGGGCCGTAACAATCGTGAATTTTATCCATCCAGCCTTGCCCGGTTTGGTTTTTTGTGCGGCTTTGTTGTCAGTAGTCATGGTTGTGAAGAGTTGGAGCCCTTGTGTCAGAAAATGCGCGGTGAAAAGGCCGTTTCCGGCTTTTCCCAAACTCAATATCTGCGATGTAAAGGCTCGTTTTTGGAGGATTTAAAAGTTGAACAGATCGTCGGTCGTGAGCAATCCTTCGTGCGTAGCCGTGAATTCCGCAGCCAGCACCGCGCCCAGGGCAAATCCCGAACGGTTATGCGCCGAATGCTTTATTTCGATAAGGTCGGCTTCAGAGTTGTAAGTAATGGTGTGAATGCCCGGTACTTCGCCTTCTCTCACCGCGTCGATGCGCAGCAAGTTGTCGGGGTGGCATTTCGAGCCGCTAACGGTGCCATCAGCATTTTTCACCTCGCCCTTCACCCAATCCGTTTTGCGGTCTATTTCGGCGCAGATTTGTTCAGCCAGCGTGATAGCCGTACCGCTTGGCGCATCGAGTTTATGAATGTGGTGCGTTTCCACCTCGCTCACGTCGTAATCGGGGTAACGGTTCATGATGCGCGCCAGGTATTTGTTGACCGCCGAGAAAATGGCCACGCCCAGCGAAAAGTTCGAAGCCCAGAACAGCGTGTGTCCCTCTTCGGTGCAAGCACGTCGCACGTCAGCCTCGTGTTCGGCCAGCCATCCCGTGCTTCCGCTCACCACTTTCACGCCCTGTTCCCATGCGCGCAAATAATTGCCGTAGGCAGCAGTGGGGTTTGTAAATTCAATGGCCACATCGGCACTGCGGAATGCGTCAGAGTCGAAGTCGTCCATGTTGTTCACATCAATAATCGATACGATTTGGTGTCCGCGCTTCAGCGCTATTTCTTCGATGATATGGCCCATCTTGCCATAGCCTATCAATGCTATTTTCATAAAGCTTAGGAGGACGTTAGTTTTGTATTCTGTTTAATGATAAGCAAAAGTAATGCTTTTCGCGCTGAAATACAAATTTTTCGGCTTTTCTTATAACAGCAAAACTCCCCGAAGGGCACTTTGTCAAGCACCTTTCGGGGAGTTTTCTTAAGGGTTCAGCAAACTGCCGGACTTTTCAGCTCCGGCAGTTTGTTTGAGCATGTATTACTTGATAACTACCTTCTGACCACCGATGATGTACACACCACCCTTCTGCGGAGTGAGCACACGGCGACCGAAGAGGTCGTAAATCTTGTTGTCGCGCGGTTTGCTTTCAGTAACGATGCCATCTACGCCCGAGGGATCGTTTACGATGGGCTGATAGCTAAGCTTCTTGAGGTTGAAGCTTTCGAGCGACATACAGTTCTTACCGCTTTGGTTAGCCAGCAAACCAATGCTTACTTCGGTTTCCTCAGTCAGTGCAAAAATCAAAGTGTTCGATTTCGTAGCACCCACAGGTTCCATGCGCAAGTAAGCCAATGCTTCGGCATCGAGGTCAGCCGTGTTGGGCAGAGCCTTGCCGGCAGCAGCCACCAGGTAAGTGTTCACAGCCTGACCTTCCCATTTGCCATAGTTGGCGGTAAATTCGTAAGCACCGGCAGGAAGCGTAATCGTTTGATACGTTTTCTGGTCTTCGATGCTTGCCGAGAAGCCGTCCCACGTCGTGGTAATGGTCATGTAGCTGTCTTTCTGTGTGTCGACATGGAAACCGGTACCCTGAGCGTCAACATTTTCGAGCGTCCAGTCATCCAGTTCCTTGAAGCGGGCACCGGTGTTCACCACCTTGCCGGTAGTAGCAAACGGAGCCTTGTAGTTCGTCAGGAATTTAGCCGTTACATCCTCAGCCTTTCCGGTGAAGTTGAGCGAGAACACACCCTTTGACAAGCCCCAGGCGTCGCCTTCCGGACCGAAGTTTGTGCGCACACCGTGGTTAGCAGCGGGGGTAGCATCCTGCACGTCGCCACCAGCCTGGTTGAACTGATAGTAAAGCTGTAAGCCGTCCTTGCTGATAGCCGTTTCGAGTTCGGCACCTTCGAGCGGCTGGTTGCAGTAGCCCTGGAGTTTAGCGTCGGTCATCGACTTGCTCCACACGCGGAACTCGTCAATCTGTCCGTCGAACGGAGCTACGCTGCCGCCGATGCAGAATTGGCTGAGTTCGGGAATGGTGCGTCCAACCACCATGGTAGCCTTCTTTTCACCGTCGCGGTAGAAGAAGAGCGAACCATTCTTGAGCTTCAGTGCATAGTGATGCCAGCTGCCGGGAATTACGAAGTTGGCTCCCGAAGTAACCTTACGTCCGTCAACGGTTACTTCCATAGCACCGTTCGACGAGGTAGTAATCATAAAGTCCTTCACGTTGTCGCCGATACCGTTGCCCATAGCCTTGAGCTGACGGGGATTCATCCACCAGTCTACGGTAAATTCGCGCTGTCCCTTTTTGAAGGGCACCTTCGTCAGTTTCAGAGAAGCGTTGCCCGTAAAGTTCAAGCCGTTTTTACTGTCGGCGTTGCACACCACGAGTCCGCCCTTTTCGGTAGCCGTGCTCTGTCCGGCTTCGTTCGTAGCCGTCAGAATTACGTCATAAATACCGGGCTGGTCAGGACGGAAGGCAATGAGTTCGCCCTCGCCTGCCATAACGTTGGCAGCACTCTGGAGTTTCCATTCCAGCTTCTTGGCACCGTATTTCGAGGTGTTGATCAGTTTGGTCCATTCGCCCTTCATCACCACGTTCGGTTCAACGCGGAACGAAGCCAACGGAGCCACCTGAGCTACGGTGATTTCCACTTCGCTGCTTGCCTTTTTGCCGTCGGGGCCGGTCACGGTGAGTGTCACCTTGTACTTGCCGGGCATGTTGTAAACAGCGGCAGCATTCGGTGCATCGGCCGTTTCTTCCTCAGCACCGGGCATATCCCAGTGGTAAGTGTAGCCCTGCACAAAATTCTTGACGATGAACGAAACGGCATCGCCGGCGGGAACGGTGGTCTTCGATGCGGTGAATTCAGCCGTCGGAGCGGGCGATTCAGCCACATTGATTACACGTTCAGCCTCGGTAGTTTCGCCCTGAATGTTGTGTGCAACCACCTTAACGGTGTGTGCTCCTGCCTTGGCAAAGGTAGCCACGGGGCTGATTACCTTGAGGGCATTCATGCCAGCTTCGGTAGCACTCCAGCTGAGCGATTCAACGCCCAATCCGGCTTTTGCGCTGAGTTTCACGGGCACACCGGCGTAAACCGTGCCTGCGGGTTCGTTGATAGCCACGCTGAGGTCAGCAGGTGCTGTAAGCGTCGGGCCACCAAGGTTCATGGCCGTGTAGTTTGCGTCGAGAATCACACCGTGGTGCTGACCAACCGTGTGGTCGCGCAGTTTCATCACGCCATTGTCGTTAATCATGTCGCCCTTGTAGTAAACCATGAGGTCTTCGGGCAAACCGGCATCGCCAAATTCCTTATTATAGTTGTCTTTGATTTCCTTGTCGGTACGAGCCGTCTTCCAGATACGGAATTCATCAACCTTAGCATCCAGGCTCTTGCCTTGGGCGTTGGTAAATACCAAGTCGCCAAAGCCACCTACACCGCTGAATAAATCAGAGGTGAATGAATTGCGGCGTACACCATTGACGTATGCCGTCATCTTGTGACCGTCGATTACGATGGCAATGTGTTTCCACTGTCCGCGCGTATAAGCACCAGAGATGTCCATGCGGTCGCCATTCGTGTTCCAACCCACGGTGAGTCGGCCATCGCTGTTGGCATGGAACATGAAGTTACCCCAGCCCGGTCCGGCCGACTGGTTCCAGTCTGACAGGCTGTTGCAGTTCATCCAGTACTCGATGGTGGCCTTTTGGTAAGTATTGCCAAACACACCGGGGATGCGCAAGCCCGACTTCTTGAAGTTCACGTTCTTCTGAGCCGTTTTGCCTACGGTTTGTACAAGGTTAACCTTGGTCGATTCCTTTTCGCCGTAGATAGCCGATACCGAGTAAGTGCACACACCGGTTTCTTCGGCATTCAGGTCGTACGAAAGCACATCGGGAGCCAGTGTAGCCACGAGTTCACCGTTTTTATACACCTTGTAGCCCGTCAGCACGCTGCTTGATTTCACAGGAGCCTGCCACATCAGTTTATCTTCGGTTTGCGAAAGGTTTTGCGGAGCATTTACGCCGCGTCCCTGCACCACAACCGAAATGATGGTGCGCTTGCCCTTGTTCTGAATGTCAACCGTTTGTCCGTCGGCAAAGAACGGAGTTTCAACGCCCTTGGCATTCTGCACATAGTCAATGATTGAGGCAGCGTGAATTTTACCGGTACCCTCGGCATAGTTTCGGGTGTCGATGATGAAGAAGTACTTCAGCGGCTGGTTAGCATCGTAACCTGCCGAAAGGTCAGTCAGGTCGTAACCAAACTCCATGGGTTCTTCGTGCAGTTTGCCGTCGGCCCAGCGTCCGAGCATCGGCACTTCGGGAGCAGGTTCGCTCCATCCGCCGTTACCGTCGCCGGCATACTTAAAGTGTTCGAAGGCCACAGCTGATTCGGGTTCCGTTGCGTTCAAGTCGGCCGACACGCCTGCGCTCAGGTAGAGTTCAGAGCGGCGCGAGTAGTTCATTTTGAGTTTGATGGTACGCTGCGGTTCATAGTTTTTGCGCACGCGGTAAATTTCGGGCATCCAGTAATTGTTGGGATGCGTGCCGTTGGCATTGAAAGCCGGCACAGCGTGAGCGTAGGGGCAGTAAATGAAGCCATTGTTGCACCAGCCGTCGCCCCACGAGTTCACGATAATCCAGGCACCCACCTCGTCGGCCGATTTTTCGCCAAACTTGCCGTTGCCGTTCAGGTCGAACTCAATGCGGTCGTCGTAGCCCACGATGGTCAGGGCGTGGTCAACCTGCGTACCCCACTTTTTAACGTAGAATTTACCCGTCACCCCGATTTCGTCGTTCGTCGGAGTTGATTCGATGTTAAACCACTGTCCGCCACTGGCCACACCGATACCTGCGATACCGCCCGCGCTGAATTCATCATCGCCGTTGTGGTTCCAGAGCCAGTTCTTCACAGCCTCGCGTCCCTCCTCGGTTTGTACGCTCACGGGGAAGTTCTTGGGTTGAAGCATACGGTTGAACATGGCCGAGTACCACTTGTCGTAGCCGGTCATCCATCCGAAGTCGGGATTCGTAGTATCCTGGTTACCGAAATACTTTGAGTAGGTTTGTCCGCCGTAAATGGCTGCCGAAGGCACACCGATGTGCTGAACAAAGGCGTCTTTACCTGAGTTGCCATTGGTGAGCAGCCAAACGAAGTGCGAGGGATAGTAGTTGTTAGGGTCTTTACCGTCGAGATTGCGGAAAGCGTTCAACTCGTGGGTAAACATGTAGCAAATACGCGAAGCCGAGCCACACGAGCCACCATCCTGGTTAAACACAGGCGGGAAGTGCTTGGTTTCCGCATTGTTCACATAAGCCGGACGTTGGCCTCGGGTGTTTTTAATGCGCATCAGCGAGGCATCCGGATTTATTTTCGCGCTAAAGTCCGGGTATTTCGTGCGGTCCACTTCCTGTGCAAACAGGCTCTGCGGTACCATACTTCCGGCCAATAACGTAAGAGTAAGTAATTTTTTCATTATTTGTTAAGGTATGAATTATTATCAATCAATGTCTTTCACGTGGCAAATATAGCAAAAGGCGAGCGCAATACCAAATGAAAACCCAAGTTTTCATGAGGTATGGCCGAGCCGCCCTCTATATTCTGTAAATATAGGAAAAAGAGAAAGGCATACAGCAGACTTCGGGATAAAGCCGGCTGTATGCCTTTCTAAAAAAAACAAATAGAAATGACCAATTACTGAACGGTAATCAAGAAGTAGTTCTTCTTGCCGCGCTGAACGAGCAAGTACTTACCATCAATCAAGTCGTCGGTCGTGATTTCGCGGTCGAAAGCCGTCAGTTTTTCCTTGTTCAGGCTAACGCCACCGCCCTGCGTGAGCTTACGCATTTCGCCCTTTGAAGCAAAGCACTGCGTAGTTTCAGCAAAGAGGTCAACCGCCTTGGCACCGATAGCCTGGTCGGCCGACACCTCGAAGTGGGGCACACCGTCGAACACGCTGAGGAACGTGTCCTCGTCGAGTTTCAGCAAACTCTCTTTCGTAGCCTTGCCGAAAAGGATGTTCGAAGCTTCGAGCGCCATTTCGTAATCCTCGCGGCTGTGAACCATGCAAGTCACCTCCTCGCCCAAACGCTTTTGCAGCATACGCTGGCCGGGGTCGGCACGGTGAGCCTCGATGAGGCTGTCGATTTCCTCGTGCGTGAGCGAAGTGAAAATTTTGATGTAGCGTTCAGCCTCCTCGTCCGACACGTTCAGCCAGAACTGGTAGAACTTGTAAGGCGTGGTGTAGCGACGGTCGAGCCATACGTTGCCCTGTTCCGTTTTACCGAACTTTTTGCCGTCGGCCTTGGTAATGAGCGGACACGTCAAGGCGTAAGCCTCAGCTTCAGCACCGAGCGTGCGGCGAATAAGTTCCGAACCCGTAGTAATGTTACCCCACTGGTCAGAACCGCCCATTTGCAAGCGGCAGTGCTTCGTTTGGTACAAGTGAAGGAAGTCGTAGCCCTGAAGGAGCTGGTAAGTAAATTCAGTGAATGAAAGTCCGTCGCGTGCTTCGCCGTTGAGGCGTTTTTTCACGCTGTCCTTGGCCATCATGTAGTTCACGGTGATGTGCTTACCCACCTCGCGGGCAAAGTCAAGGAAACTGAAGTCCTTCATCCAGTCGTAGTTGTTGACCAACTCAGCTGCGTTAGGCGCATCTGAGTCGAAATCGAGGAAATGCGACAGCTGCTTTTTGATGCAAGCCACGTTGTGGCGCAACACCTCCTCGGTCAGCAGGTTACGTTCGGCGCTTTTGCCCGAAGGGTCGCCAATCATACCCGTTGCACCTCCCACCAGTGCCAGCGGCTTGTGTCCGGCACGCTGAAAGTGGCGGAGCATCATCACTGAGCAGAGGTGACCAATGTGAAGCGAATCGGCTGTAGGGTCAATACCCACGTAAGCCGTCACCATTTCTTTTTCAAGTAATTCTTCGGTGCCCGGCATCATCTGGTGAAGCATGCCGCGCCATTTCAATTCTTCAACAAAATTCATCGAATGAGTTGCTATATATATAATGATGATTAAAATGCAATTTCACGTTTGGCCGCCCCCCTTTTATCTGCCGCATTTTCGGCAAAGACAAAGCAGCAAAGCAGCCAGCGTTTGTGCAAAGTTACGGATAACAAACTTGATACGCGAAGAAAAACCGAGTTTTATCCCCGATTTGCCGCAATGTAGCCGTTTTTTTACTTCCCGAAAGCCTCAAAACGTGCATCAGCGTCGGCCGCATCGTCGGTTTCGTGTCGGCGGTGTTCGGGCGGCGTCAGCGCGTAAGCCTCCGGGTTGTACCGCTTGCCGAAACTCAAATCGAAGCCCGCCCTCAGCAGTTGCTGCGCCAAAGCCGGTTTGCCGCGGAAGCCATGCACCGTCCAGGGCGTGTGGGGGCGAAGCTGTTTGCGCAGTTGCAGCACGCGGTCGAAAGCCCTTACCACATGCAGCACCACGGGCAAACCATATTTTTCGGCCCATGTAAGCTGTTCTGTCAGGTATTCGGTTTGCACCTTCAGGTCGGCTCCCCGCAGCGCATCGAGTCCGCATTCGCCCACCGCCACCACCTGCGGATGGGCAAGCCATGCAGGCAGACGGTCGAGCAGTTGCCGGGCGAGTAGGGGAGTATCGGTTTGCCAAGGGTGCAGCCCTACGCTATACATCACCCCCTTTCGCGCCGCAAACGCTTCGGGGTGCAGCAACACTTCGGGTGGTAAACACACCAAGGCCTTTCCGGGCGGAGCCATCAGGTTGTGGGTATGGAAGTCGAAATCGTCCGACGGTGCTTCGGGCAGGAGCAAGCGCCGGGGGGTATGGGTGGTTGTCATGCGTGTATGTTTTTGAAGTCGTCTGAACTTTTATTCTGGGTGAAAGGTGGACGCAAAGGTAAGGGAAAACCGCTAAATTGCAGAAAGATAAAATATCGTTAACAAAAAGAATAAGTTCTTTCTCTTTTTACCAAATCTTAATTCACAAATTTTGTAACATATAGCTTTTATCCGTACCTTTGTACCACATTTACGTGGAAAACAGTACATAATCAATAAATTCACTCACTAAAACGTTCAATTTATGAAGAAAACACTACTCTTTTTGTTTGCCTTCGTACTGGCAGCCGTGAACATGGTGGCTCAGAACGAGGTAGTAATTAAATGGGCAGGTGCTGACGCTTGGACTGCCGGCGAAGCTAATACGCTGCAGTATGTACAGGACCCCTTCACCGTGACATTGGCCAAGGCTGAAGGTACAACTGATCCTGTTGTCAATGCAGATAAAAACGATGCACGCGTTTATGCCAAAGGTACGGTAAACGTGGTTACTACGGGCGAAAATATGACGCAAGTGGTATTCGCTGTTTCGGCAAAAGGTAAATTTCAGTTGGCCAAAATCACTGCCAATGTGGGCGAAGTAGTGGTAAATGCCGATGCCCAAACCGTAACCTGGACGGGCGCAGCCAAGGACGTAACCTTCACGGTTGGCGAAAAGGCTGATTTCGGTACTAAACCCACTAAAGCCGGACAGCTTTGCTTCGACAACATCACTGTTGTTGCTGGAGGTACCGTTACTCCCAGTCCTGAGCCTAATCCTGAGCCCAATCCCGAACCCCAACCGCAGCCCAATGAAAAGGCTACCATCTTTACCGAACTCTTCAACGTAGGACAGGGCGACTTTACCATCGACAACAAGGTCATGAACGATCCCTTGACTTTCGTTTGGAAGGCCGACGAAAAATATGGCTATATGAAGGCTTCTGCCTATGCTAATAAGGTTGCTTATGCTTCAGAAAGCTGGCTCGTTTCGCCCGTTATTGACTTGACGCAGGCCAAAGAAACCGAACTCAGCTTTGACGAGGCTGCAAACTTCTTTAAGGGCCTTGATAACTTCAAAGCTGCTTGCTCGCTGAAGGTGAAGGAAGAAGGCGGCGAATGGACCAACGTGGCTTACAACGTAGCTGTCGAAGGCAATTCTTGGACGTTTGGCACTGCTACCGCCGACCTCGCTGCTTACGATGGCAAGAAAATTCAGTTGGCTTTTGCCTACACCTCAACAGCCGAATTGGCCGGTACCTGGGAAGTTAAGAACCTTTACGTAAAGGCTAAAACCGACAAGGCTCCCGTAGTAATCGAAGCCCCTGTGTTCACTCCCAAGCAAGGTACTTACATGGACAAGGTGAGCGTGAGCATCGCTGCTGCCGAAGGCCTCAAAGTTTACTACACCCTCGACGGTTCGGAACCCACCACCGCTTCAACCCTTTACGAAGCTGCCTTCGACCTGACCGAAACCACTACCGTTATGGCCATCGCCGTTGACGCTGAAGGCAACGCCAGCCCCGTGGCTAAGGCTATGTACACCATCAAGGCTACGCCCGTAGCTCCCGAAAATGGTGCACTCTTCAACTTCAACGAAAACAAATGGAACCTTCCCGTTTCATCGAAGGAAGCCGGTGATTTCCCCATCACCGAAGTGAAGGAAGGCGACGTAACCCTTACGTTCACCAACGGTTCAACCCCCACTCGCCTTTGGAACGACTTTAACAATGGTCTGCAAATCCGTATGTATAAAGAAGGTGGTTCAATGACCGTAACCCCCGCAGCCGACCAAAAGGTTGTGAAGGTAGAGTTCGACGCTACGAAGCTCGACGTTACCGCCTCTGAAGGCAAACTCGCTGAAAAAGTATGGACCGGCGAAGCTGCAACCGTAACTTTCACGGCCAATGCAACCAGCAATATCAACTACATCATTGTAACCCTCAGCAAGCAGTCGGGCATCGAAGGCGTAGAAGCCGGAGAGCAGACCGAAAAGGTGATTTACACCATCGACGGCCGCCGCGTACAGAAGGCTGAAAAGGGCGTTTACGTAATCAATGGCAAGAAGGTTGTGGTGAAGTAATTTCATCCCCCATTCTTTCCACATTCCTTATTCTGACTAACGAAAAAACCTGTTGCGGATATGCTTTGTCCGCTTGAATAGGTGATTAGTCCATAGGTAGGGGCTGTTTCGCACTCGAAACAGCCCTTTTTTTTGGCTTATGAGCAAAGTTGGTATATTTGTTGTTTGTCACAAGCCATGATGTGTGGATGCAAAAAAAAGAACACAACAGTCTGCAATTATTGTTAATTAGAAAAAAAGTTCGGATTGTGGATATTATGGCCGGAAACGTTGTTCGGAATTTCGATTCTGACGCTTTCCTGAAAGTGCTGATTATCATCAGTTCCAAGATTCTTGAAATTAGCTCGGAACTAATTTCAACAAGGTCGGAGCTAATTTCAACAAGGTCGGAAGAAAACCGCACAATCTTGGAATAAATTTTATAGCCCCTTTGCCAGCTGGCCTCACCCGGTGCGAAACGGCTCTTAAAGCCGCTCATTGTTTTTGCAAAAATTTGCAGATTTGAGCTGTGCTGTATGGTGTGCTTGAAGGCAGCCACACTTCTCAAAGTAAGAGTGATTTTTGAAAATAGAACATGCCGTAAAGATCAGAATTTGTGCCCTTTCTTCATTCTTCGATACACTTAAAAATCCGAAGAGTAAAATTCGTTTGTGAAAAGTGCTTGACAGTAAAGAACAAGGTATAACTATTAAAAGATAGCCTATGATGAGGTTCAAACATAGATTTTTTGTCCGTCAAAGAGATGCCATGCTGTGCGGGGTATCCTGTTAGTCTTTCTTGCGATAGTATGTGCTGATGAATTTTTTAAAGCCACTTTTTATAGCGGGCTCATCAATGCATTGTGAGTTTTTCGAGGCATAAATTAAAAAAAACAAGGATTTTACTTTTGTATTGAAATTATATTATTACATTTGCATTGTAATCTTTATCTTGATAATTCTCAAGAAAAAATATAATTATTATAGTATTGATTTTACACCAAATATGATAAAATAGTTTTTACTCAAAAATCTAAATGAAATATACTATGAAAAAAAAGTTATTACAATTACATAATTGAGTATAATAAAACTCACAATCTCATTTTTAATGGACTTTCTTGTAAAGGTTTTCTTATTTCAATCAAAAATTCAGACAAATTAGTGCAGGTCATTAATGAACCCAATACATTCAAATATGAACCAGCTTACAATCCTTTAATTGAAAAACTCAAGAAAGGAGGATTTATAGTTGATAAAGATGTGAATGAATTAGATTGTATAAAAAAGTTTTATGAAAGCAATAGGAGTAATAATAATCACTTCTTGCTCAGTATACTGACGACATACAATTGCAATTTTTCGTGTTGGTACTGTACACAACATCATAATCATGAGTATATAAATTCAAGCACAGTAAAGCATATTAAAAAGTGTATAAAACATATAATAGAAGAAAGAGCCATAAAAATATTTGAAATAAATTGGTTTGGTGGAGAACCCTTATTATATCCGGATGTAATAATTGATATATCTGATTATACAAAGAAGCTATGTAACAATAATAATATTACTTTTGTTAATGGTATAACAACAAATGGTTCTCTGCTTAATTTAGATCTTGTAAAAAAAATTAAAGCAGTTGATTTGTTTACTTTCCAAATTACCATAGATGGAAACAAAACTAATCACAATAAAATTAGAAAATGTGACGAACTTTTGAATTCATTCGACCTAATATGTAATAATATTAAATTACTTATAGATTGGATTCCACAATGTGATATTACTCTTCGTTTCAATTATACATCTCAAAATTTATCAACCGAAGTCATTGATGATATTAACAGATTGTTTTCTCCTTTTTATAGAAATAGAATAGAATTCTTACCAAGAAAGGTTTGGCAAGAAAATTTTGAAAATATATCATCTATTAAATTAAAAGATCTCATTTTAAAAGCCAAAGATTCAGGATATAGGGTTAATAATGATTATGATATTCATCATGGTATGTGCTATGGAGAAAACAAAAATTACTACACAATTTTTCAAAATGGTTGTGTAGACAAATGTGCAAACATAGATTTGAGTATGACTCGGGGATATTTTAATAATGATGGTAAAATAGAATGGTCAGAAAAAATTTGGGAATCTGAAAATACTATATTTAATAACAAAACTCCTTGTACTTCCTGTAAATACCTACCTTTATGTATGGGACCTTGTCCAGTTAGACGTAGATCTATGAAAATGAAAAACGAAAAATTTCATTGTATGTTTACAAACAAAGAACACTACTTTACTCACTTGATTCAATCATATTTTGATTCAATTAAATCAAATCATAATGAATAGGAATTATTTATATATCGCTATAGCATTGTGCGGAATCAATGCTCAAGCGCAGAAAGTGATACCGAATGATACCTCGATAGTTGAAACTGAATTGAACGAAACTTCAGTTGTAGCAAAAAAAGTTCATCACAATTCCGATCGCGATACTTATTTGATTACAACAAGTGACGTAAGCCAATTCAAAAATCCACTTCAACTCATCGGACATTTGCCCGGCATGCATTATGATATGCGTAATGAAAATGTTAGCATCAATAACAGTACGTCACTGGCATGGCAGGTAAATGGTATTGACAAATCGAAAGAACAGGTGTTGACGATACCTACAGCAGCTATTCAGCGTGTTGTAATCATACACACGCCTGAAGGTCGTTACGCTTCGCAGGGCATTAAGTATGTGGTGAATATTTGTATGAAAGAAAATTACAAAGGATTGGACGTAGACTTATCTAATTTTCTTATCGTTTCGCCTAACGGACATAACGGAGATAACGCAGTAGCTACCGAACAGCCTCGTTTGGCTTTACAATTTTTGAAAGGAAAATGGAACGTAAATGCAGGCTATTCATTTGGTGATTTTCATTGGAATTACCCGCTTGAATATGAAAAATGGTTGAGCGATGGAAGCAGGATCTATTCGTCAGCATCTTCACCGCATCATCCCAACGAACAAAATAAGAACAGGGCACATGCCGGGCGTTTCGGTGTGGACTTTACCCCCAATGACAAGCACAGTCTTTCATTCAATGCTTCGTTGACACACGATGCCAAACAACAAACAACCGACTATACACTTATAAAAAGTAAGAACGAAAGTGCTGTTCGGCTTGCTGAACACAATTACTCAACCGATTATGCCAACGACCTACGAACCAGCTTGGCTTATCGGGGCAACTTGTCAGCACAATGGGAGCTGAACGCTTCGGTTAATTACAATCGGGTGTGGAGTAATCGAACCTTCTTTTATCAATGGGGAAACGGGTTACCTCAGCAGTTTCAGTATGCGCAAACTAAAGATTATGCCTTGCAGCAAATGGCGGCCACATACACTGCGCCCCGGCATTGGAAACTTGATTTCGGTATTTCGAATACGTTCAATCGTTATGGTACGAACAATCGTTTGGAAAAAGCACCTCATACCGATTGGCAAAATTCGTATCGTGGAAATGTCTACGCTTACGTATCGAAAACGTGGAAAGATTGTGTAACAATGCGGTTAGGGCTGGGTGCTTCGTATGTCAGATTTGAGGGCATGAGTAAAGCTATGATAGAGCCAAACCTATCGCTAAACTACCATCCTCAAAGTAAATTTGCGCTGCAAATTGATTACAAGATACGACCTCAATATCCTCGACAATATCAGCTGACACCGATGATGCATGCCATTGATTCGGTGTTAATTCAGCAGGGTAATCCTTCGTTACGTCCGCTGACACAAAATCACGAACTGAACGTAATGGCAACCCTTTGGGATAACTTAACGCTGACTTCCTTTGTTAGTTACAATGCAAACGATATACAAGAATATTATCAACCTTTGCAGGATAGGCAGTCTATCGGTTCCTCGTTTGCCAATGCCAAGTTGTTTCAAAGTTTGAGTGCCATTTCGTATACGCTTCCTTTTTCGCAATTCCTGATGTGGAGCAATACTGTTCGTGCCAATTATTACAAGGTAAAAAGCCGCAATATGTCGCGTCATGAATTTAGTTGGGGGTTAACCTCGGAACTAACTTATTTCAATCCGAAGTGGCAAGCAGCTTTTCAGTTGAGTTACAATCGCGGTTTGGTACGTGCTCCACGCTTACAAGGTTATTTCGAAACAGGTCAGGATTTTTGGCAAATTGCCGTACAGAAATCAGCCTTTAATAATCGTCTTGGCATTCAGTTCATTTATCTGCCACCACTTCATCTGGGTGTGCATAAATATCAGAAACAACAAATTGATACTCCATTTTACAAGAATTGCAGCCGATTGGGCCTTCGTACTTACGACAATATGCTCTTTCTGCGACTGTCTTGGCAATTACACAAGGGTAAAGAAACTAAATCAGTTATCGATCGGACAACTTACGATGATGAAAGCGTAAGAAGCCGCGATTTGTTATAATGTTTAAATTTTTATACAATGAAGAAATCAAATCATTCAAAAATGGACAGCAGTCTCAAAGATATTGATCTGCTGACAGAAGTTCAGGAACTTCAAGTTCTTGGTGGAAATGACAATGGTGCGAATGAAAAGTCGCAAGGCAGTCATACACCCACCTCTGGCGGTATTCGTTTTTACATAGGAGGATGTAAGTTCTTTGGAAATTGTAAGACTATTTGCAATTAAAGATGTTGAGTAGATGTTGAAAATTCTTTATAAATTAAGATAGTGTTATACCTTCGTAGTTGCTTGTTCTATGCGAATGCTAATAAAATGCAAAGCTAGAAAGTTCGTTTTTCGAAGTAATGCGGTGTAGAAACGCGATTATAATATATAAAAATTTCAACATCTACTGACTATATTTTATACAATATACTATATTCAACGTGATTATTTTTCATAAAAAATTTCCTTTTATCAAGCAGCATGATTCTATGCAATGCGGAGTAGCATGCCTTACCATGATATGTGAGTATTATTATGGAATACGATTATATTCATATATTTCTAAATTGTGCCATGTAGGTAAGGAAGGGATTTCATTTCGTAGTATTAGATATGCGGCAGAAAAAATAGGGTTTGAAACACAATCTGTAAAAATCACACTTAATAAAATTCATTATTGTAAATTACCTTGCATCCTTCATTGGAATCAAAACCATTTTGTTGTTCTTTATAAGATTAAAGCAAATAATTTTTACATAGCCGACCCAGCCAAGGGATTGGTAAGGTATAGTCGTGAAGAATTTCAACAGCATTGGATTGGAAATCAAACAGATGACCAACTTGTTGGAATTGCTATGTTTCTGAAACCTACCAATGATTTCTACAAACATGACTTTGGCTCGAATGATGAACCTCGTTCATTCTGTTTTTTATTTAGATATCTTAAAGAATACAAGAACTATTTCTTTCAAATTTTTATAGGACTATTTTTAGGATGTATTTTACAATTGATACTTCCATTCTTAACGCAAGGCATTGTAGATATAGGCATTAAGCAACATAACATTGGGCTGATATGGCTCATACTTATTGGTGAACTCCTTATTGTAATCGGCCGGACAGCAACCGACTTCATCCGTCGTTGGCTGCTCTTGCATATATCCATGCGCATCAACATATCCCTCGTCAGTGATTTCTTTATCAAATTACTGAAATTGCCCATGGGATTTTTCGATACCAAACTGATGGGTGATCTGCTGCAAAGAATGGGCGATCATAGCCGTGTGCAATCATTTCTGACTAATCAGGTTTTAGGAATCGTTTTCACAATACTCAGTTTTGGAGTTTTTGGTGTCGTACTGTTCATATATAGTAAACTGATATTCGCAGTTTTTTTAGCCGGTAGTATGTTATACACACTCTGGATAGCTCATTTTTTGAAAGAGCGCAGAGTGTTGGACTATGAACTCTTTGAACAACAGGCTATCAGTCAGAATAAAACATATCAGTTCATAACCTCAATGCAGGAAATAAAATTGCAAGGATGCGAGCAGCGACGACGCTGGGAATGGGAGGATACGCAGGCAGATTTGTTTAAATTACAAACTAAAGTTTCCCACCCCCAATAAAGAGGGTGGGAAGTAACAGTAATTCAAATTT
>OHOQ01000165.1_pt1 | contig 37389 bp, 30 predicted proteins | sample 1569881 | NCBI WGS metagenome assembly OHOQ01 (sample SAMEA3879596, study PRJEB24766) | human gut metagenome | biome: human-associated habitat; feature: feces | place: USA | collected 1985/1987 | reverse complement strand
TCACATTCAGATACTATCCTTATAAACAAAGAAGCTGACCTTTTGGGTCAGCCTCGTTTGTGTTGTCTGGTAAATTATATGTGTTCGTATATAAAAATAGTTGGGCCTTTTCTGGAGAGATAGGCCGAGAGGATGGAATATGTCACAAACTAAAGTCTATCATCGTGGGCAATAATGCAGTCCATCTATATTATCCTAACCGTGAGGTTATTTATAGCCTTACAGATTTTACACGCAAGACAATAAATCAAGGAAAGGACATATATTTGAATCCAGCGCAAGGGCATGATATCTCAATGTTAAATAGATATGAGAAAAAGCAATTTGACAAAAGCCACGGAGAGATTGATAAAGTTGGTGATGAGAATTTTTGTGCTATTTCTTATGCGGACGGTCGCTTGATATTGGAGCATGAGAATGAAACTATAGGTATACTTGCAAGAGGAAAGGCCAGATTGAAAGATGCTACAATATCAGGTGATGGAAGCAAAGCCATTACACTTAGTTACGAAGTTTTTGGAGGACGTAGGCGTGTACAACTTTGGAACTTAAATGATGGCAGTAAATTGGAAGAGTTGACTTGCCCGAGTAATGTTGATAGTATTCATCTTTCAGAAAACGGAGATTGGATGTTAGGCAAAATGTTTCGTCATGGCACATGGGTGTATGATGTAAGACTGCATAAAGAACAAGTTTTTGAAGAATACTTCCTTTCAAGCAATCGTGGTAAAATCTTTTGTAAAGATGATTGTGTTGTAAGAAAAGAAGAAGGAAAGGTATTCTTGTATAATCTGAGAACAGGAAAGAGCAGTATTTTAGATAGTCCCGTTGCAGATCCAAGTCTGATATGCATACTTGGAGATAATTCTATTGCTGCTGTCAACAATAAGGGGAATGTCGCAAAAATACGCAGTTCTAGAGATCAATCTTTATTGACTTTCAATGGTGGATATTCTACAATAGAAAGCATAGGACTGTTTGAGGAGCAGCCATTTATAGCGGTAGCGTTGGCTAACGGAAATCTGGATATGTATCATACGGGAAATGGCGCTGTTCTGAGACACTTGCAATTACCAAATAAAAACTCAATGATGGTTGTGCATCCACAAAAGACAATCATTGTAGAATCGGATGGGCATCATATATTAAAGACCCATTATTATTTTGAAAAGTATTCTTATGATGGCAAGAGAATCGGGTGGTGGAAAGAACATCCTTATCATGGACCTAAGAATATAATAGATGGGGATATCTTGGATATAGGCTTTAATGTGCAGAATGATCAAATAGTTGCAGTGTTGTCTAATGGCCGAATTATGTTTTGTTCTGATGATTGGACTGATTACAAATATTCATTTTATGTCATTACTGCATTCGATGTGGCAGCTTATGACTTTAGTGAGGTCCAGTGTTCTGAAGAATTAAAGGACGTTTTACGTAGAAATAAAGCGTTGTGATGACTTGGATTGACTGGTTTTGAGGAAAAGGAAGTATGAGTGAAGACTTCTGTGCATTTGCACTCGCGTTTCAGTAGTTTTGTTGTCGGGAAGGAGTCACATCGATTTTTGCAATAGTTTGATTCATAGGGCGTTATGAAAGTAGGTGTGGATTAGTGGGCAAAAAATCAGCGGAAATCCACGCTTAAAATAATTGGTATTTGATTATCAGTGTGTTACAGAGGGGGCTGTGGCGTCGTCCCGCCTGATGGAATTCGTTCCTCATGCCGTTTCCTGTGTCTCGCTCGCAGGAAATTTCAATATTTTGTAGTACCTTTAAAAGTTTTCTTGGAGGCTCCGGAGCGAGTTATATGTGAAGGAGAATACTCATTTAAGTGATGTATGAGGAAGTTGCCGGCGTCAAAGCCGGGCGGTAGCATTGACATTGACTTTAACATTGATAATTATGATTGACATTGACAAGAATCTTGTTGCGGAGCTGCTGGGGAAGGCGGCGGTGAATCCGCGGTTGAGGCAGAATTTCGATTTGAGGACTTCGGCGGGGGATGGTAGTCAGCGGATGCTGAATGCGTTGATGCCGGGGACGGTGGTGCCGATTCACAGGCATCCGAATTCGAATGAGAGTGTGATGCTTCTTTGCGGGAAGGTGACGGAGGTGATTTTTGAGGAGGTGTTGTCGGAGTCGGGGGAGCGGGCGTTCCGTGAGGTGGAGAGGTTCAGTATGGATCCGGCGGCGGGGAATTTCGGGTGCGTGGTTCCGTCAGGTGCCTGGCATACGGTGGAGGTGCTGGAGCCGTCGGTGATTTTCGAGGCTAAGGACGGTCGGTTCGGCGAGGACGGCAGCGAGTCGGCGTAAGGCGTCTCTTCGGTTGCGTGTTGACTTGGTCGGCGTTGACGGGAGTCTTGTCCGGGAATTCAAACATTCTTCAGTGAGAATCGAGTATCCGCTTCCGGCCTTGTATATGGGTACAGAGTATTTCATTCCGGCAGGTACTTTTAAGACAGCCAGAAGAGAATACTGATTTTGTCCCGCGAAAACGTTTTATATCATACCAAATGCGTCAGAAACAGCAGTTTTGTTCCGTGAAAACGTTTTATACGGAACGAAAAAGAGGCTTTCAATCCCTTCCAGCCCAACTGTTTCGTTGGATATCCCGAGAATCCTGCATTTGCTTCAAAACATCTGCGGCTTCCAGCCCAACTCTCTTGTTGGATATCCTCGACCCCGTTTGGGAATCGTTTTGCGAGCGAGACTGTCCGAAAAGTCAAACATTCCTCAGAGAGAATCCGGAATTCGATTTCGGCCTTTACATGGACAAAACCTGCCAATTCATACAATTTGTCCGTAAAAACAGGCCTTTCCCCGGACAAAAGTGAGAGAACGTCCACTTTGTCCGGATTAAAACGTTTTCCCCAGGATAAACGTTAGAATTTTAATAACTTGTCCGTAAATACCCACCATTTTCCGGACAAAACGTACTGGGGTTTTGCTATCGTTCTGATATTCGGGTGACAATGGCTCAACGTAAAATCCAGCTTGATCTACATTTCATAGTGCGTCCGAGGCAACTAAGCAGGGTCAACGTAAAATCGGTGTAAATATCGCCTTGTTTTTACACCGTTTTGGCAAATATGATGAAACGGTGTAAAATCAGGCTGTTTTTTACACCGTTTTCCAAGGGTATTGTGAACAGGCAGAAGCGGCATTATTGATTCATTCTCCTTTTTGTCGCCAGAATTGTCGGAAAGGTAGAAATATTATCCTCAAGACCCGAAAATAATTTCCAAATGGAACACTGATTTGAGGTATTCTTCACATTAAAAAAATTAATATGTATCTTTGTAAGTTGTGGGACAGTTACTTGACGTAAGTAGTCCCGCAACTTGTTGTATGTGGTAACGTACACAAACACTCTGCAAGTTATGCAACTTGCGAAACTTGAATATCGAATGAACAGGAAATCGCTCATAATCTGTCTGTCCGTACTGGCCGCACTCGTAGTGTTCTGCGTCAGTGCGATAACAGTCTTGTACTCAGGAGACAAAGGCGGCGATACCACCATATCTCAGGAGGAACTCTTTGCGGAAGCCTCATCCCGTTGCCCTGTCCTTTGTGCAGTGCCGTCAGATGCTGCCATGATACTGCATGGAGAGTCGTTCAGACAAGTTATACAGGCTGCATGCGACACGACAACGCTCGTCGGACCGTTGTTCCGGGGCACAGGAAGGTCGTCATTCGCACGATTCCTGAAAGACGTAAACGCAAACCTGCCGGGTGCATTGAAAAATGCAGAAGCCACTGTGTCAATGCATTACAGCGGTGATCTTGTCCCGCTTCTGGTCATTGACTCGGGCAAGATGCCGTCTGACAGCACCAGCGGGGCCTGGACATTGGTACGCTTCGCGGACTCTACCGGGGTTGCGCACGCTGTCATTGACAAATCTCCGGACCATGCGGCAGCATTGAAAAGAAAAACACTTCTGGTGTTCTCTCCGTCCCTTCCGCTCGTCAAATCATGCCTGAGGCATGTGGATTCGGGGGAGTCGGTGCTTGAAAAAACCGAATGCGCGGCACTCGCAGCGCAGTTTTCCGGAGCCGTTTCTGTTATGGTCAATGGCGATTATTGCGGAAAGTTGGCAAGTTCGTTCCTGTCCAGGAACTATAGAAAATATTCCTCATTTCTGAAAAATTTCGCGGGCTGGACCTCATTTGCAGTCGAGGAGGCCGGCGAAAAATCATTGGTCATGACAGGACGGGTTGCATCCTATCCGAGTCCGGCATATTTCAGCAATATGTATAGTTCAATGCTGCCTTCCGCATCGAGGATGGCGGAAATTCTGCCGGCTGCAACGGTTGCGGCCTATGGAATCCAGATAGCGGATGCGGAGACCTCATGCGACTTGTATTCCAAATACATCGACGCTGCCGGTGGCGGAGACAAGAACAGAATCAGGAAAGATACTCTGGGCAGAAGGGTGAAAATTACGCCGGATGTCTGGGCTAAAGCGATTGATATCAAGGAAGTTGTACGCGCTGCCATCCAGACGGAGACAGGCGTTTCGCCGGTTCTTTTCATAAGGCCCGGAAAGCAGGATATCTCGGTTCTCTTCAGGGGAATGTCCTACAAATCATTGAAAGATTACGACGGGGGAGTGAAGTCCAATCCGTATCGCGGGTTTGCCGGAGCACTTTTCGGGAAACTCTTCGACCTCCCGGATTCGACATTCGCATATTCGGAAGGCTGGATAATCGCCGGCGACAGAAATACGGTTTCACTGCTTTCGTCAGATGTGAAACGCAGGAGGCTGAAGGACTTCCTATCGGATTCAGGCCTTTCATCACGTATGCCGACAGAGGGAACGGTGTTCAGTGCTTATTGCAGGGTTTCGCCTGAGGTTATATCTGACTTGTTCAGCAAGGATATGGCGAAAGATGCGAAGTCGATTCTGAAAGGCGTTTCCGCAAGTCCGGTATTCTTCTCGATAGCGCCGGGCGCTGTGCCGAAACTGAAACTCGACGTGAACCGTATAGCCTTCGCGGGCAGCGAAGACACCATGCCGGCCCTTCTCAGAGATACCGTTGTCAATGTCCCTAAGGGTCCGTTCAAGGTCAAGAACTGCGGCACCGGCAAGACAAACCTTTTTGCTCAGCAGTCAAATAACTACTTGGTACTCAAGGAAGAAAGCGGAAAAGGAATCTGGGGCGTTCCATTCGGCGCACCGATTTGCGGGGCTGTGGAAGACATTGACTATTTCGGAAACGGCAAGCTGCAGTTCCTGTTCGCTTCCGGTTCGAAACTATATCTCATCGACAGGCTTGGGCGCTTTGTGAAGCCGTTCCCGGTTGAACTTGGAAAGGAAATCCTTCTCGGCCCGGCCGCTTATGACTTTACCGGAGCGCACGGCTACACTGTGCTGGTGCTTCATAAAGACAACACTATCGGAATGTATGATCTCCACGGGAAGAAACCTTCTTCGTGGAAAGGCATAAAAACAGAAGAAACAATCAAGTCATTGCCTGAACTGCTGAAAGTCAAGGGCAAGAGGTTCTGGGTAGTCAGGACTTCGGTGCGTACACTTGTGTTCGGATTCGACGGAGGCGAGCCTCTGTACAGCGGAAACGGAAACAAGATGCTGCTGCCCGACAGCAAGATCAATGTCAATGACAGGGGTACAGTGTCAGCCCTTTGCTATGACGGCAAAGAGAGGTCACTGAAACTTTGATTTTAAACTAGAAAATATGGAATTTCATTCAGTAAACAAACTCCTTGAGACGAGTTTCAAGAAAAACTGGGACCGTCCAGCGTTGTCGAACTACAAAGGACAGGATCTCGCTTACAGAGATGTAGCAAGAAGAATCGCAAAACTTCATATCGCATTCGAGCAGTGCGGACTTGTGAAAGGTGACAAGGTCGCCATATGCTCGAGAAATCAGGCCAACTGGGGCGTCAGCTTCCTCGCGGCATTGACCTACGGAGCAGTTCCGGTGCCAATTCTCCATGAATTCAAGCCCGGCAATATCCACTATCTCGTGAACCATTCCGAGGCGAAGGTACTCTTCGTGGATGACGTCATCTGGGAAAACCTTTCAGAGGCTGAAATGCCTGGTCTTTATGTAGTTGTGCAGATCAATACCTTCGGATTCATCTATTCCAAGACTGAGGAGATGTCCAAGGTCCGTGAGCATCTGAATGAAAGTTTCGGCCACAAATATCCGAACAACTTCGGTCCTGAGGACCTGAATTACTATGAGGACAGCGCCGACGAACTCGCATTGATAAACTACACCTCCGGTACTTCCGGATTCTCGAAGGGCGTCATGGTGCCTTACCGCTCGCTCTACTCCAACATCGAATTCGCGCACGTGCAGGCGATGCCTCAGCTCGATAATAACACAGAGGTCGTGTCAATGTTGCCGTCGGCCCACATGTACGGCATGATGTTCGAGTTCCTGTTCGAGATGACCATCGGTGCCCATGTGCATTTCCTTACACGTGTGCCTAGCCCGAAGATTATCATGCAGGCGTTTGCCGACATCAAGCCTCATATCATTATCGCCGTACCTCTCATCATCGAGAAGGTTTACAAGTCCAAGCTTAAGCCTATCATTGACAGGAACAAGATGGTGATGAACCTTCCTATCATTGACAAAGTGATTCAGAAGAAGATTCTCAATGAACTTGTCCATGCTTTCGGCGGCCGATTCTATGAGGTTATCATCGGAGGTGCAGCCTTCAATCCTGAGGTTGAGCGCTTCTTCCGCAAGATAGGATTTCCTTTCACGGTGGGTTACGGTATGACAGAGTGTGCTCCGATTATCGGATATGCGGACTGGAAAGATACCAAACTTTATTCTTGCGGCAAGGCGGCATTGAACATGTCTGTCCGCATTGATTCACCTGACCCTCACAATATTCCGGGCGAGGTGCTCGTGAAGGGCCCTAATGTTTTCCTCGGATATTTCAAGAATGAGGAGGCTACCAACAGTGTGATCGAGCCGGACGGCTGGTTCCATACCGGTGATATGGGAGTTCTGGACGAGCAGGGTTATCTCTTCCTGAAAGGCCGTTCAAAGTGCATGATTCTCGGACCTTCAGGCCAGAACATCTATCCTGAGGAAATCGAGGGCGTTGTGAACAATGTTACCTATGTCGTTGATTCACTGGTAATTGAAGATCATGGTTCGCTTGTTGCCCTTATCTATCCTGATTATCATCAGGCGGAGCTTGACGGACTCAGCAAGGCTGAACTTGAGGCGAAATTGCAGGAGACACTTCCTGAAATCAACAAGCAGGTTCCTAACTATGCGAAGATTGCCAAGATGGAATTCATGCCGGAGGATTTCGAAAGGACTCCTAAGAGAAGTATCAAGAGATATCTTTATCAGAGAAACTAATTTCATATATGAAGAAGTTCGACCGCAGTTATCTCAGGATGGCTCAGATATGGGCCGAAAACTCCTATTGCAAACGGCGTAAAGTCGGTGCGCTTCTCGTGAAGAACAATATGATCATCTCGGACGGGTACAACGGAACCCCGTCCGGGTTTGAAAATATCTGCGAGGACGAGAACGGGGTTACGAAGCCGTATGTGCTTCATGCTGAGGCCAATGCCATTACGAAGGTGGCCAAGTCCGGCAATAGTAGCGAGGATGCGACACTGTATGTGACGGCGTCGCCATGCATCGAGTGCGCCAAGCTGATTATCCAGGCCGGAATCAAGCGGGTCGTATATCGTGACGAGTACAGGCTGCATGACGGACCGGACCTTCTCAGGCAGGCCGGAATCGAGGTCGAACAGGTCAATGTTGACGAACAATAGTGGTTTATGAAAGAGGGAGATAAATATAGCACGCTATCTGCCGTACTCGGAATCGTTATCGGTGTTCTGGGTACGGTCTTGTTCTTTTCAGTAACTCGTCCGAGTCACAAGCTGAATGGCGATTATTCTGACTGGCGCAAACTGAATCTCATTCTTGAGCAGGTACAGGAAAACTATGTGGATACCGTTGATGTAAAGAAAGTTACGGATGCTGCTGTAGTGGCGTCCCTGGCTTCCCTTGACCCTCACTCCATCTATCTTCCGCCTGTGGATCTGGAGAAATCGGAGTCTGATCTCGCCGGAAATTTCGATGGAATCGGTATTCAGTTCAATGTCCCGAATGACACTGCCATTGTCCTGGAGGTCATCCCGGGCGGTCCGTCCGAGAAGGTAGGTCTCCAGCCTGGCGATCGTCTCCTGAAGGTGGACAGCACTGTCATCGCCGGCGTGAAATTTCCTCAGGACAGCATGGTCCGCCACATGAAAGGCCGTGCGGGAACTGAGGTGGAAGTGCTCGTGAAGCGTGGCAAAGAGAGGATTCCGTTCAAGATTAAGCGCGGAAAGATTCCTGTCCACTGCGTGGATGCCGCTTTCATGATCAATGATTCTACTGGTTACATTCGTCTTTCTAAGTTCAGCCGCACCACTTATCAGGAAGTCAAGGCAGCGGCCGAAAATCTTCTCGAGCAGGGGCTTCGGAACCTTCTGTTCGATGTCAGGGACAATTCAGGCGGATATTTCGACCAGGCCCTGATGCTTTCCGACATGTTCCTTGAGAAGGGAGATGAAATCGTCTATCTCCAGGGACTTCATCGCAAACGTGAGGCGTATAAGGCTGATGGAAAGGGAATTATGAAGGATATCACCCTCTCTGTCCTTATCAATGAAAATTCTGCTTCGTCGAGTGAGATTTTCGCAGGTGCGATTCAGGACAATGACAGGGGAACGATTGTCGGGCGCCGTTCTTATGGCAAGGGCCTTGTCCAGGAACCTGTCTATTTCAATGACGGTTCAGGTATCAGGCTTACGGTGGCCCGTTTCTATACTCCTTCCGGAAGGTGTATTCAGAAACCTTATTCTGCTGATTACCAGTATGATATTTACAAGAGGTATGCTGATGGCGAGATGTTCGACAAGGACAGTATGAAGGTGGACAAGAAAGAGGTTTACCATACAGTCGGCGGCCGTACCGTTTATGGCGGAGGCGGAATCGTACCGGATGTCTTTGTCCCTGTGGATACGACCCTGGCCTCCAAGTTCTTCATCCGTTGCAACAAGAAGGCTACCCAGATGCGTTTCGCTTCCTATATTTTCGACAAGTATGCCAAGCAACTCTCTGAAATTGACGACTATAAGAAGCTGGATGCCTTCCTTGACGGACTGAACATCCCTTCTGCGTTCCAGTCTTATGCGGCTTCTGTTGACGGCATCAGGCCGGCTGCAGGGGAGTGGGCCGAGACGGAGGAATATCTGATTCCTCAGCTCCGCGCGCTGATCGGACGTTATTCGAAACTTGGCGACAACGCTTTCTACCGCATTTATCTAAGGATTGATCCGGTCGTAAAAGCAGCGTTGACGAAAGAATAGGACTTGGGTTTCGCATCTTGCGGAACACTGTTTTTCGAGCGCTTGCTTATTTTCTGACCTTCACTCTGACGGCGACGCCGAGCAGGAGAAGTACGGAAAAGAATACGCAGAGTCTGCCTACAATGTCACCCTGACGCACAAAGAACGTCTGATGGTCATTGAGGCAGACTTTTCCTGTAAGTACTGCCGTTTCCCACCACTCGGTTTCCGCGACGATATCGCCTTTCTGGTTTATCAATGCCGAGATTCCCGTGTTGGCGCTTCTTGCAATGTCGCGCCTTGTCTCGATGGCCCTGAGCGATGAATAGCTCAGGTGCTGCCTGTATCCGGGTGTATTTCCCCACCATGAGTCATTGGTGATAACTGTCATAAGTTCAGCGCCTTTGCGCACATATTCCGCGAAATGTTCCGGATAGACGGACTCGTAGCAGACAGCGCAGCCGACAGGTACAGAATCATTGACCTTGCCCGTCGAATCCCTTTTCTCGCAGTTCAGCAGCGTCACTTCGTCCTGGCCGATATTTCTTCCCATCACTCCGCCCAGGAGGTCGTCAATCTTGCAGAAGAATGCCGGGTACGGGGTCATTTCCACGCCGACGACGAGCTTGGACTTGTGGTAGATCTGTTCCGGTCTGTTGCCGGTGAGCATCAATGCCGAGTTGTGCGTCTCCATCCACATTCCGTCGCTGACCTTCCTCGCGGTATGTGACGGAACGGTCTCTGATTCAATGAGATCGTAGGTCGATGCGCCCATCAGGAGGCTCGCGTCAGGCCTTTTTTCAATGATGTTTTCGAAGCGTCTGAGGGTTCTGCTGAAGCTCAGATTGTTTAGGCAGACGTGGCTCGTGAAGGTTTCCGGAGCTACCGCCAGCACCATCCTGCCTGTATCTGTTCTTGTCAATGCTTCTGTGAGCTGGCCTGCCAGGATTGCATCCTGCTGGTCCTGGCTCAATGCCTGGAATTTCTGGTACGGGTCAATGTTAGGCTGCAGCACCACTACGTCGATGGTCTTGCCGGCGACTTCGTCGTAGGAATTGTATATATGCATTGACAGTGCCATCGGGGCTGCGAGCAGGAGAAGGTAGCCTCCGGCTGCGGCGGTCTTGGCTTTGGCGTTGAACATTGACCAGCTTCCGTCTGATAATGAGACCATTATGCCGAACAGACCGAGGTTGCAGGCCCAGATCCAGAGGGATCCGCCGAGGGTGCCTAGATATTCATACCACTGCGCCATTGACAGTGTTCTTGCGAAGGCGTTGCCGAGGACGAGCCATGGCCAGGAGATTTGTGCGGAGGTGAGGTAGTATTTTTCCCATGCAATCCACATCATTGCGAGCAGGATGTACGGCAGGGAACCTTTCAGGATTTTGCGGCTCCATCTGAACAGTCCGAATATGATGGACATCTGGAAGGCATTGGCCAGTACTGCGAAGATTCCTCCGCCGATGGTTGCGTTGCAGACCCATAATGTGGTGACTGCGTTCCAGAGTACGAAGGCGCTGTAGTGCCAGAGCCATATCCTGCGTGTGCCTGTCATGGTCGCGATTCTTTCCATGCAGAGCAGCGGCACGAGTCCGAAGAGGGCCAGCAGTCCTGTGTGGGGCACCAGATAAGGGATGGACATCAGGACGACGAAGAGAAGGACCAGAATTGCAAGAAGTGTATTTTTGTTTTTCATTTTGTCTGTTTTTTAATGCTTTGAGGGCCTGCTTTTTGACGGTAGGCCATTCTGCTTGTGCAAAGATATGAATTAATTGTTATCTTTGCATGATTATGGTCATGTGTGAAACGCGTATTTTGCGTATAGTCCGGCATGACAAAAATTGATTCATATGCTGCTTGATATTCTAAAAGGCTTCATCATAGGCATCTGTGCGTCTGTCCCTTTGGGGCCGATTGCTATTCTTGTAATACAGAAGTCTTTGAGTGATGGACATAAGGCCGGTTTTTTTGCCGGGCTTGGTGCATGTCTCGTTGATACGATTTTTGCGGTCATCGCTGTTTTTGCATTGGCAATCGCGGAGACTTTCATTGAAAATTACAGTGATTTGATAATGGCCGGCGGCGGTATTGTGGTTACGCTCCTTGGCTGCAGTATGACGTTGAAGGACCCGTTCAGGAAGATGAAAAGGGAGGATGCCCATTCTTCTTATTCCATGAAGGATTTCTTTCAGGCCGTGTTCATGGGAATTTCCAATCCGGGCGCCATCTTCGTGATATTCGCTCTGTTCGCTTTCTTCGGCATTGAACTGGAACCTCATGATTTCAGGGTTGCGCCTCTTCTGCTTTCGCTAAGTGCGGGTTCGGCTCTTTATTGGTTCTTCTTTTCGTGGGTTTTCAGCAAAATCCGCAAGAATTTCAAGTTGGGGACCATCCTGTGGATTAACCGTATCACGGGTGTCATCGTGACCATCATCGGAATCGCGCTTCTGACGGATGGTGTTATGGAACTGATTTTCACCAATTAGTGTAACATTGAACAAACTTATTCTGGAATATGGATTTTAAGGGATTTTTCGGCAACTGGTTCGTGAGGAATGTGCTTGCGGCTTGCGTTGTGGTGTTGGCTCTTGTTTTCGTGGCCAATTTTTTTCTCAAGATTGGAACTCATCATGGTCAGGAGATCGAGGTGCCTGACTTTACCAATATGAGTGTGAGTGACGCTTCTTATCTGGCGTCTGACAGGGGTATCAGAATCGATGTGACTGATTCTGTGTATGTGCGCAAGATGGGGCGCGGTCTGGTGTTTTCCCAGGTGCCGAAGGCTGGCAGCCATGTGAAGACCGGACGTCGTATCCTGCTTACTATCAATTCGGTATCTCCGAAGAAGACTACGATGCCGGACCTTGTCGGCTTTTCTATGAGGCAGGCTAAGGCTGAGCTTATGTCCAAGGGTTTGATCCTCAGGAATCTGCGTTATGTGGAGGATATCGCTACCAATAATGTGCTCAGGCAGCTTTATCGCGGCAATGATATCAAGGCGGGCAAGGCCATTGACAGCGGTTCTGAAATCGACCTTGTTGTCGGTCTCGGTACTGATGACCAGACTTTTGTGCCGGATGTTACGGGTATGAAGTATATGAGGGCTGTGGATGCGCTGCATGACAATTCTCTGAATGTGGCGAAGCTCCGTTTCGACAAGGATATCCGCACTTACAGTGATTCTCTGGATGCTGTGGTCTATAAGCAGACTCCTTCGGCTTCTGATATGTCTGTTCTTATGGGAACTGAGGTAACTCTTTATCTTTCAAAGGACAATAAATAATTTACGATGGCAGAGAACGAGATTTTCAATGATGATGAGCTGCAGGAGCCATCAGGTGACGGACTTATAATCGAGGAGGGGGCCGACTGTGCTTCCGAGGAGGATGAGCAGGGGATGTTCGAGCATTTCAGGCTCAATGTGGACAAGGGGCAGACGCCGCTGAGGGTGGACAAGTACATGGCGTGTCATCTGATGGACACGTCGCGCCATCGTGTCCAACTTGCCATCAAGAACGGGTATGTGCGTGTCAATGACAAACTTGCGAAGGCCAATCTCATTGTACGCCCTGGTGATGTCATCCGTTTCGTGATGCCTTATGAAAGGCGTGGTTTCGAGGTGCTTCCTCAGGATATTCCTCTGGATATTGTCTATGAGGATGATGACCTTCTTGTTGTCAACAAGCCTGCTGGTATGGTTGTCCATCCGGGTCATGGCCATTTCGAGGGGACATTGATCAATGCCTTGTCTTATCATCTTGGCATTTCCCAGGGGCCTGACGCAAAGGATGAGCGTATGGGTGTGCTGGTTCATCGTATCGACATGGATACTTCCGGTCTTCTTGTCGTCGCGAAGAATGATGAGTCTCAGCTGGATCTTGCGGGGCAGTTTTTCAGGCATACCATTGAGCGTAAGTATGTTGCGGTTGTCTGGGGCAATCTGAAGGAGGATGAGGGTACGATTACCGGCAATATCGGCCGTGATCCGAATGACCGTCTCCGTTTCAAGGTTTATCCGGATGGTGACAAGGGCAAGCATGCTGTCACTCATTACAAGGTTCTGGAGCGTTTCGGTTATGTGACGGTAGTGGAGTGTCGTCTGGAGACGGGCCGTACTCACCAGATTCGTGTCCATATGAATTATATCGGCCATCCTCTTTTCAATGATGAGCGCTATGGCGGTTCGGAAATCCGCAAGGGCACTATCTACGCGAAGTACAAGCAGTTCATCCGCAATTGTTTCGAGCTTTGTCCTCGCCAGGCTCTCCATGCCAAGACGTTGGGTTTTGTGCATCCCCGCACGCGTGAGTTCATCCGTTTCGATTCAGCCTTGCCGGCCGACATGTCCGCCCTGATTTCCAAGTGGCGTGATTATGCCGGGAACATGCCGGCCGAGGAAGATTGACTGAAGGGGTTTCACGTTTGTGGAGCCCCGTTTTTATGGGTTTTGGGAGGGGCTGTTTAGCATTGGCTTGAACTGGATTTTTGTGGCATTGGTCTGTCGCCAGTTGTTTTGCGTTGATCTTTCTTTGCCATCTCCTTGCATTGGCCTTCCTCCGGAGATTTTTTCGTTGGCTTTCCTCTATCCCGTCTTGCGATTTAGGTGCGGCGCCAGACCGTAGGATGTGCCTGATTCCAGATTGATTAAAGCGTGGTCGTAGCATCCCTGTGCTTCCTTACATTGACCTGTCGTTGGGTTTTTTGAAGGGATTTGGTACCGCAGAAACGTTTTAGGCGGTGCAAAATAGCAGTTCTATAATGATTCTACAGAAACGCAACCGAACTGCTCGAGTTCCTTATTTTGAAACCAAGAAATGTCCGTGAAAACTGGCCTTTTTCCCGAAAGAATGCAATTGAGGAGACTCTCACGTGTTTTTCGTAAGCGTCTCTGGAGTTACGTATTGACGCGCTGCCAGCGGTTTGCTTTCCAAAGTCCAAACGTAAGTAAAAATGGAGACAAAAGAAATGGTCATACATTCGACCCTCTTGGCAGTAATGTATCTATCTTATCGTCTAATAATCAATTACTTGCGCTACACAATGGATGTCAAGAGGTGGTTTCGAAAGGGGTGCTTGACAGGTTTGTCAGGCTATCTCAGCCTAGTATAACATTGACATTCAACACTTTAGAAGCAAATAATAAAAATCAGCAGTTGTCAAGAGGGTCGAAACTAGTGAATGCTCATCAATACGTAACAGGGAAGACGCTTATGAAAAGTCAAACTTCTGCCAGAAGAATCAAGAACTCGATTTCGACCTTGTTTAGGGGTGCGGAGTGTTTTAGGCTCGCGAGGAGTTTTCGGACTGGGAGAGACTGTCTGAAAAGTGAAACATTCCTCAGTGAGAATCGAGAATCCGCTTCTGGCCTTGAATAGGGGTACGGAGTGTTTCAGCCTCGCGAGGACTTTTCGGACAGCCTGGGAGGGGGAGAGAGTCGGCCGCGATTTCTTTCAAACATTTGGCGGCAGGTCACTTGCAAAATGTCCGTGGAAAGTAGGCATTTTCCGGACAAGTTAGTTCGGTTTTACAATTCGTCCGTAAGAAAACGTTTTAATCGGGACAAGTTGTTCATAACCAAGCATTTATCCGGAAAAAGGCGGGTATTTCCGGACAAAATTGGGGAGGCATATCATAGCAACGAGTCGGCTGGAGGACAGCCATGAGACGGAGCCGCCAGTCCCTAGTATGTGCCTGATTTCAGAAGGCGTTGTCAGACAGTCTGTCCAGCCTCTCTTCTTAGGCGGTCGTCAGACAGTCTGACCAATGCTTCTTCTTCTGTGGTGCATTCTGCTAGAGTCTTTTCGAATACTGTCCAACGGTATGCTGAGAGCAGCGACTTCTCGACCCAGTAGGCGAATTTCGTCTTCAAACCCGCCGTATGAAGCTTATTTTCAATGCGTTTTGCTTTCAGGTACAGCTCGAGTCCGTCTGCCGTATCGTGCCACAGGTCAATGAAAGCGTAGTCGTAGCGCCCCTGCATTTTTTCCCGATTGGCAGTCTCCGTTCCTCTCTGTGTACTTCTGCCTGCTCGGTTTTGCTCCTCCCCGCATTGACCTTCATTCGAATTTCTCCAGCATTGATCCTCCTCCGGAACAATCTCGCATTGGTCCTCAGTCGTTTCTTCCCAGCATTGACCTGAGGCCTCCTGCCGGGCGTCTTGCCACATGTTTTCATTCAGGAACCAGAAGGCGTCGCTCCGGATTATCCGGATTTTTTCTTTGTTGGGGAACTGCGGCAGGATGTGTCTTTCGAACAATGCGATGGCCTCCTCGCTCCGTTCAACGATGTCCAGTGACGTCACATCCGGCTTTTCCGACACCATATAGGCAAAGTATCCCAGCCCGAGCCCGAACGTCACGACCCTTCCCGTCGCCTCCTCAATCGGCGCCCGCATTGTCTCTATCTCGCTCGGTTTCACCGCCATCCATTCACGCCCGTCCTGCTCGACCGCCGGATACGCGAACCGCTCCCGGAAAAAGCCGATTTGCGGCACCTCCCTAAGGTTTTTGTCAATGTCAATGTCGTTGCAGATGAAGGCTTCGTATGGCCGGTAGCTGTAATGTGTGAATTTCCAATGTCGTGTGGCGGTGTCTGGAAATTTTATGTTTTTAAGATAGGGATTGTCCCGATATTTCCTGGTCTCAAGGCAATGCACTGCATCCTGGAAGTATTCGTTTATTGTCGTGTCGTCTTCCGATATTCCGCAGAACCCTGCCATGAATGCTGCATACAGGATTTCCTCAGGTAGTTCTCCTGAGGGGTCTGCTTCTTTCATAAGTCTTTCTGTTATAGCGCATGGCGTCTCATTTATGTACTCTGACATTGACCATGCCGCATTATTGTTGGCTTCCCTCTGTTCCGCCAGTTTCCGTTTCCAGTTTTCGTTCACTGTCTTGCATTTTAGAGGCACAAATATCGTATTTTTTCTCAGTATTTTTCACGAAAATTCGGCAAATTCTGCCTAACAGCTTAAAATGAGCGATTTACGAGTGTTCCACCTCTATAGAGGTAATGATTTAGCAACGGTTCTAACTTCTGCATAATACATAAGTTTGCTTTGCTTGTCAAACAACTCTTTTCGAGGGCAAAGATACAAGTTTTATGTGGATAAACGGCAATCTCATTCATTTTTTAGATTTTATTTTCAGTTAGATGTTCTACGAGGTTTGCAAGTTTCTTATACGCAATTATCTATCGCCAAAATGTTAAAAAAGAGCTGTAGATTATATTTAAATGGTCATTGTTTCTTCTTTATGAAACAATATGCTTACCTTTGTACAAAAATGATAATGTATGGCACAAAATATCTTCAAACTTGTCTTGACAGACGAGGCACAGAACTTTATTGAGAGTTTCCCCGAAGCGGTATCTTACAAGATTTACTACAACATCAAGCGTGTTGCAGGTGGAGAACGCAACAAAGAACTCTTCAAGAAGTTGGAAAACTCGGAGATATGGGAATTTCGTACATTGTATAACAAAACTGCTTATCGCTTGTTTGCTTTTGGGACAAGGATAAAGAAACATTGGTAATTGCCACCCACGGCATTATCAAGAAAACTCTGATGACACCAAGCAAGGAGATAGCAAAAGCAGAAGCAATAAGAAGAGAATATTTCAAAAACAAGTGATTATGGCACAGATGAATCTTACCCCATTGGACGATGTGCTTGACAAGCATTTCGGTAAAGTAGGCACACCAAAACGTGATGCTTTTGAGAGTGATGTGGATGGAGCTTTACATGCCTATAGATTAGGCGAAGCCATCAAGAAAGCTCGTATAGAACAGAACTTGACACAAGAACAACTTGGTGAGCGTATTGGCGTGAAAAGAGCACAGATTTCTCGATTGGAAAGAGGTTATAGTATCACTATTCCAACCATGAGGAGAGTGTTCAAAGCACTGGGTGTAGTTACTGCAACGATTGACTTAGGTATAGCAGGTAAAGTTGCATTGTGGTAAAATCCAATTATCTATGGTATAAAAATGACAGAAAAGACAACAGACCTCATTATATCAAAGCTGCTCGATGCTTCAAGTATAGAGCACTACGCAGAGTCATGCCCTATTGAGGAAATCAACAAGGCTATGGTCTCTAAACGTGGTACAGGAAAGAAAGGCTTTCCTGAATACTTGGCAATATCGGGTGACTTTGTTATCGTAATAGAAGATAAGGCAAAGGTTGAGGACCAGGCAAAGTACTTGAAAGATAATGAAACTTTGCTGATGGATACTTCAAGCGTAACCAAGTATGCGGAGAATGGTGCGCTGCATTATGCGCTCAGTATCATTCAAAACACAAACTTCAAGAAAGTCATTGCCTTTGGTTGTTCGGGAACAGACGAGAAGCGCATTGTTATTCGTCCTATTTACGTTAGTCCTACAGGTTACAAAATTCTTCCAAAGGTCAAGGACTTCAGTCAATTCTCGACCGAAAATATAGAGCGTTACTACAATGAGATTATTTGCGGTAACGAAAGTATTGAACGTGTTGAACTGAAAACCATTCTTAGCCGTGCAAAGACTTTGCATGAGGATTTGCGCAACTATGGACAACTCGGAGATAGCGAGAAACCTTTGGTCGTATCTGCTATTCTTTTGGCATTAGAAGAAAAGGATTTCTCAACAGAGAATCTGACAGGGGATACTATCAAAACTGATGGTCAAAAGATATTTGATGCCATGTCCGCACACATGGAAAGAGTAAAGGTTGAGCCACAGGTGAAAAAGAAAAGGGTTATAGACCAATTTAACCTCATCATCAATAGACCTGTGTTGTCTGAAAAGGATGAGCGATTGGGCAAATCCCCTTTGCGCTACTTTGCGGAATACTTGCACTCAAATATTCTAACTGCCATTTGCAACAACTCACCAGAAGACGTACTTGGTCGTTTCTATGGAGAGTTCATCAGTTATAGTGGTGGCGATGGGCAAACACTTGGCGTAGTTCTTACTCCAAAGCACATAACCGAATTGTTTACAGAATTGGCTGAAATCAAGCCTACCGACAAGGTGCTTGACCCTTGCTGCGGAACAGGTGGCTTCTTGATAGCTGCCATGCACAGAATGCTGACACAGGCAAAAGAGGAAGACAAGGAAAACATCAGAAGAAACAATCTTCACGGTATAGAGTTGCGTGACGATATGTTTTCCATTGCCACAACCAACATGATTCTGCGTGGTGACGGAAAGAGCAATCTCATCTGTGCAGACTTCTTGAAGCAAAAATCAGAAGACATGTACAAGAAAGGCTTTACCGTTGGTTTGATGAACCCACCGTATTCACAAGGAAAGACAAAAAGCACGGCACACTTGACGGAGTTGAAATTCATCTGTCACTTGTTGGATTGCGTAGGTGATGGTGCTCGTTGTGTTGTCATAGTTCCACAAAGCACAATGGTCGGCAAAACGAAAGAAGACAAAATCGACAAACAGTATATTCTCGATAACCATACGCTTGAGGGTGTTATAACGCTTAATACAGATACGTTCTATGGCGTAGGAACAAATCCTGTGATAGCCGTATTTACAGCGCATCAACCACACCCAAAGGATAAGTTAGTGAAGTTTGTCGATTTCAAAGATGATGGTTATGAAGTCTTTGCCCATGTTGGATTGATGCCAACAGATAGAGCTGCCGAGAGAAAGAAATACCTGCTTGATTGTTGGTTTCAAGGCAAGACTGCACCAAACTCTTTTATTGTGCGTAGCACCATTGAAGCAGATGACGAATGGCTGCACTCGTTTTACTATTTCAACGAAGAGATACCATCAGATGAAGACTTTGAAAAGACAATGGCTGACTATCTGACATTTGAGTTTAACATGATTACTCATGGACGAGGTTACTTGTTTGAAGAAAAGGAGGTGGCGAATGGATAAGCTATCACTCAAAAATAAAGATTGGAAAGATTTCTATCTTTCAGATTTCTTTGACTTTGAAAAGGGAAACCAAAATAATATGGCATCTTTGACGACAGGAACTTTACCTTTGGTCTCTGCCAAAAAGACAGACAATGGTTATAAAGGCTTCGTATCAAAGGAACAAAAGAAAATCTTTCGAGGTGATATTCTGACATTGAATAACGATGGAGATGGTGGTGCAGGAATAGCTTACTACCAACCTACCTCTATGGCTTTGGATAGTCATGTTTCCGCATTGATACCCAAGAGTGATTTGAATAAATACCATTTGCTGTTTGTCTCAATGTGTATAACAAAGCAAAGGGAACGCTTTGGACATGGGTATTCAATAAACGGTAACAGATTAAGAGCCTTTAAAATTATGCTTCCTCTTGCTGCTGATTGCACAAATCCTGATTGGCAGTTCATGGAGGAATACATGCGTCGAAAAGAAACATTATTATTGAAACCAGCAGTAGAGAAATTATGCAAGCGACTGATACACAAAGAAATTTTAGGGGGGGGGTAAACTGCTCCGCTCTCAATGGAAACCTTTTAGTTTTACAGAAGTATTCACAGAAATACAGCGTGGCAAACGTCTCAAAAAGGCAGACCACACAGAAGGTACAGTTCCATACGTATCATCCACGGCACTCAACAATGGCGTGGATGGATTTGTCGGCAACGAGGGCAGCGTAAGAAAGTTCGAGGATTGCATAACCATTGCCAATAGTGGTAGTGTTGGTAGTGCATTCTTCCATCAATACGAGTTTGTGGCAAGTGACCATGTTACTCAGCTTAAACGTAAGGGATTGGATAAATATGCCTACCTCTTCATGGTGCCAATAATCAACCGTTTGTCGGAGAAGTACAGTTTCAACAGAGAAATAAATGACGAGCGTATAAAGCGAGAAAAGATATTACTCCCCATTAATGATAAGGGTGAAATAGATTTCGATTTCATGTCCTCGTTCATGCAAGAGGTAGAAGCTGATATACTCAAAACAACTCTAAAGGTTTTCAAGAAGCGCTTGAACGCCAATGAGAACAAAATGGGGGGGGGTAAAATGGAAAGCGTTCTTCCTTGAAGAAATTGCACAAATATCTTCGGGAAAAGACATCTACGAAAGAGAGCGTACAAGTGGGCAAACCCCTTATGTTACAGCGACAGCCAATAATAATGGCATCGGTTATTTCGTTGGCAATCAAAACGAAACATTGGAAAAGGGAAGCCTGTCTGTAAATCGAAACGGCTCTGTTGGGTATTGCTTTTATCATCCATACGATGCACTATATGGAAACGACACTCGCAAGCTGAAACCTATAAGAAACAACAAGTATGTTTCTCTTTTCATATCCATGTGCATAACAAATCAACGTGCCAAATATGGATATGGCTATAAAATGGGAACAGGACGTTTGAAACGCCAAAAGATTCTCTTACCTATAGATGGCAATAGCCAACCAAATTGGGACTATATGGAGGCATATATGCAGAATTTGGAGCAACAGCAAATATTAGAATATCTTAGGCACATTGAAAGATAAAACCGTAAGTACAAGATGAACATTGAAGAAGTTAGAAAGTATTGCTTATCATTGCCAGATACAGAAGAAGCTATGCCTTATGGTGAAGATTGGGTGGTATTCCGTGTAGGAGGAAAGATATTTCTGCATATTTGGTTGGAAGCACCGATACCAACTATTGCAGTAAAGCTGCTACCCGAACGTGGAGAGGAATTGAGGGAAGAGTACAATGCCTTTTCTCCTGCGTACCATTTGAATAAGAAACATTGGAACGACATTTTTATTGAGGGGTCTTTTCCTAATAGAATGATAGAGGATTGGATAAAAGAATCATATGAGTTAGTGAAAAGTAAATTGCCAAAATCAACAGAAATGGTTGCTCAATAAAAGATGGAACATAGCTTTGTTGCATCTGCTTAGTGGCATTAGCAAAGAAGTTGCTTCGCTGTTCATGGGTGTTTGTTACTTGACATACTGTTTACAGTTGGTACACTCACTTTCTGCGACCATCGGGAGCAAAATTTCTCCGACCTCATGGTGGAGCGAGGAGTTTTGGGGTTCCCAAAACATAACCTCGCTCCCTCCTCTAAGAACAAAAGACGAGATATTTGCCTTTCGGCTTTCCATGCCCAAGGTTGCAGACCTTAATTCTCTCAATTTGCGCCAAACATCAAAGCTGCCACATTGAAAGAACAAGGTCACAGACACAAGCTACTTTGTACATGGAGTTTGCAAAGGAAAAGGTGATATTTTCAGTGTGAAACTTGCCAAGTGTTTCAGTTGTGTGTTGTTGATTTCCTTTGTGAACTATGCCGAGTGTGTTATGTGTGCTGTGTGTCCTCGGTATAGTCTGCATAAATCTAATGCCATGCTAAAACACTGCGGAGGTTCGCCCAAGTGGCTGGAGGCGCAAAGCCTCCAAGGAACGTTGCTGCAACCATTTCGGAGAATAGAGCGGTTGCCAATTAATCCACAAGCACATTTTACAGCGTACCAAGTGAGGGCATGTAAAACGTTGAATTGTTGAAGATAGGTGTTATCTTTATGAGAACCAACCACTTATACCCTCAACAAACTCTCAACAAATAGCTCTACACAACAAATTACTGGGCAAAAAAGAAAGAAAGGAATGGTGTTCATGGTTTTCTCTTTTCAACATTATCTTTCTTTTGCTGAGAGATTTGTTGAGAATATGTTGAGCCGTAAATGCCTGATGTTCAATACTTCTTTCATCATATTCAACAATTCAACAAAAATAAGGGGTGTTTTGTCCGTCATTTTTATGAACAGAACTCATCCCCCTACAAGTAAGAATGTCATGCTTATGCTTCAGTACTTATTCACGACAGTACGACAGCGCCAAGCCAACAAACAAGCAAGAGGACATTCAACTAAAGGCGGTTGTTCTTCTATTGAGTTGTAGGATAATGACACTACTTTTCTCTTTTGCCCCGTACAATCTCTTGAAAATGGTGGCACGAAACCGAGCTGCCCCGTATGAGTTTATACGGAAGCAAAGGGCAACAATCATCGGAAAGCCATACAACGTTTGCCAAATGCCATTGGAAGTTTCCTGTTTCTGTTGGACTTCCGACACCGTCAATAAACCATCCTTGTATATTGACCTTATCACAGCATGGAGTTTCATGGCGGTGACATGAAGCATATCAACCAATTCACCCTCACTCATCCACAAGTCTTGCAAGTTGGACGGAATGGATAACATTCCATTTCCGTCCACGGTGATTACAGTCCTTTTCATGCCATTCCCCCCATTGTCGGCATATGCCCCTTGATTCGACTTTCAAAAGCTGATATGTCATGCTCCAATTTAGTACTTGTCACCTTTGCGTAAATTTGTGTTGTGGCGATGTCCGTATGTCCCAGTATCTTGCTTACACTCTCTATCGGCATACCGTAGTTTAAAGCCAAAACTGCGAACGAATGCCGGCTTACATGAAATGAAATTCGCTTCTTGATGCCACACATTTTTGCCACTTTCTTTATACGCTTGTTTACCATGTCAAGTGAGCCAATATTAAACAAGTGCATATCTTTTCTCAATGGCTTGTAACGTTCAATTATCTGTATGGCTGCATCTATCAGTTTAATTTTGAATGGTACGCCTGTCTTTTGACGCTGAGAAACTATCCATGGAGACCCACTTATAATGGCAACATTGTCCTCTGTAAGATTCTTGATGTCAACGAAAGAGATACCTGTCCAACAACCAAACATAAACAAGTCTCTCGCAAAAGCAAAGTTGGGATTTTCCAACTCTATTCCTGCAAATATGTCCAATTCTTCCTCTGTCAAGAACTCACGCTCCTTGTGGTCTGGGTCAACGTGGTACATGGCAAACGGATTTCTCTGTATCTTGCCGTTGTAGTGTGCTGCCGTGACGATATGCTTCAATGGTATGGAGTATATCCAAATGGTAGATTGCGTGAGTCCAATGACATTCTTCAAATACAGACAAAAATCACGGATGAACTCCTCGGTAAGCTCATTCATGGACATATCGCTGCGCTTGTACTGAAATTTGATGAACTCGGCAACGTACTTTCTTACCGTCAGATACTTGCGGTAGGTTCGGACAGCTCGGTCTTTTCCCACGCGTTGGGCAAAGGCTGCGTTCTCCTTGTCAAAAGCTCTGAGTAATGTCTCATACTCCGTACCTATGCCTTGATATGCGTTTCTCACCATTTCAGCGGTAACGAACGCCTCACGGTCGGAAAGCCGTTGGTAATGCTTAGCGATTTGAGCCTTGATGTTATCAAGCGCAAAGTTCACCTCATTGGCTTCCTTGCTTCTGCCTTTGGCTCTGTTGCCCTTGGCATCCCATATCGCCTTGGTCACGCTCAGCTTGCAACTGAACTGTGCGATAGTTCCGTTGATTGTCACACGTCCCATGATAGGGACAATTCCGTTTCTCTCCTTGCTTCCGTTTACATAGAAGACTGTCTTGAATGTACTTCTCATAATTCCTTGCTTTTTGTTCTGTGCAAAATTAAATCATGAGAGTTGCATGGCAAATTCACAACCTGTGCAGAATTGAGAAGTAAAAACCGAAGCCGTTAAAAATGCTTATTAGAGAGTTTCTTTGAGGTAATGACTTGAAAGCGTTTCTACTTCTCAAATCCGCCATTTTCGCATTTCCTCACGAACGTCACTTAAAGCCAACAACTGCCACAACCACTTGAAACTCAAAACAAAAGCCCAAATCTGCTATTTTTTGCTTTTTTAGTCATTCTTTTTCGGAAAAAGTGTTGGATTTGTGATTTACAAATACTATCTTGCCAAACGTTGAATGAGCGGACAGATATAGGAGCGTTACTTATTACGGTTAGACTATTTTTTTTGTTATTATGTACCTGAAACGATTGCTCTGGGCTTTGGCGGCCCCGCTTTTTTTTGTTTCCTGTTCTGAAAAGGAAACGCCTGATACAGAACCTGATGTCAAGATTGATTTTGCTGTGACAAGTGTCTCAGTCCCGGCAGGTACGTCATCTGAATTGGCATTGACAGTGGATCCTTCCGAGAAGGCATCTCTCGTATCCGTGTCCATTGCTGACGAGGAAGTGGCAAGCATTACCGGAACAAGGGTTGATGGAAACAGTGTTTACGTTGCGCTCCAGAGCAACTCTCTCGGAACCACCACTCTTGTGGCTGTCCTCGAGGACAAGATCGCGGAATGCGCCGTCACGGTCGCTCCGATCGCAGTTGAGAGCATTATCCTCGACAAGACCTCCATAGATATCAATATGTATGATACCTATACTCTGAAGGCTGAGGTCAAGCCTGAAAATGCCACGAATCCGATAATCGACTGGACTTCAAACGACGACAGAATCGCTACTGTTTCCCGTGGTGTCGTTACCGGCATCAGGGAAGGAAAGGCTACCATCACAGCCGCCTTCGGAGGCGTCGAAACCAAGTGTGAGGTCAATGTCCACATGGTTCATGCCGAGTCCCTTACACTGGATGTCACATCCAAGGAAATTGCTGAAGGTGAGACCTTTATCGTTACTGCTACAGTGCTTCCGAAGAATGTCACATCCAAGACGATGACATGGAGTGTGAGCAAGACGTCCGTCGCCAGCATCGAGGTCATCGATGTGGACATAAAGGATAATATTGTCGCTGCACGAGTTACCGGACTTGAGCCTGGTGAGGCTGTGCTTTCTGTCGAGTGCTCCGGATTGACTGCGGAATGCGCAGTTGTCGTAAAGGCTCCTGTAATTCCTGTTGCCCCTCCTAAGGTCGGAGACTATTATTACAGTGACGGCACCTGGAGCGACGGAGGGTTGCTTTCTATCAATGATGATGGAACTGACCCTGTGTGGAAGGATGTGAAGCCTGCTCCTGAAGAGGGCAAGACCGTGATAGGCATCGTGTTCCAGACAGATGCGAAAAGAATATCTGCAACTGAAAAGGCTGCCGGCCACACCAACGGTCTCGTGATGGCTGTCAGGACGGCGCATGGAGAAAAGTCCATGTTTACGAGATATTCTTTCGACAGTGATTTCGAGAATATACCTAACAAGAAACTCGGAACTTCCTGGTATGGTGACATCGAAGGCTACAACTGGACTGAGGAAATCAAGAAGGCATATCCGGGAGACAAGATCTCACAGTGTCCTGCATTCGATTTCACGACAAGAGACTTCCAGCCTTCTGCTCCTGCCGGAACGTCCGGATGGTATGTTCCTTCCATCGGACAGGTTTGGGATATGATGGCCAATCTTGGAGGCGGTGAGGTTGCCGCTCAGATCAAGGAAGCAAGGACATATACCGCCGACATCTCTTATTATTGGAGAGATCATGGCAGAATGAATCTGACATACGATCCGATAGAGAAACTCAATTCCTGCATGTCTCGGATTCCGGATTCGGAGAAAGAGAACTTTACCCACAGCAACAAGCGCGGTGAAAGTAATCTTTGTGAGATATTGTCGTCATCTCTTTATGATAATACAGATGGAAACGTATGTGTCTTCTGGCTTTACGATGACGGACAGATCGAATTCGAGATTGACTGGTCAGACAATACCTATGTGTGCCGGCCTATACTATCATTCTAAAAATCTTAAATCATAATTAGATATGAGAAAATTATTTTTGACCGTGCTTGCTGCAGCCTCTGTATGCTGTGCATGCACAAGTGATCTCAAAGATCGCGTAGATGTGCTGGAGTCGAAGGTTTCGGCACTTGAGACCAAAGCGAACAAGAATGCAGAGTCCATCAGCACGCTTGTGCAGGCTGCTGCCAAGGCTGTGACAATTACCAAAGTCGAGACTTTGACTGATGGCTATAAGATTTATTTCAGTGACGGCACAACTGCTGAACTTAAAAACGGAAAGGATGCTGTTGCTCCTGTTATCGGATTGAAAGAGGATAATGGAGTCTATTATTGGACAATCGACGGTGAGTTCATTCTCAATAATGGACAGAAGGTCCCTGTAACCGGCAAGGACGGCCTTACTCCTCAGTTCAAGATTCAGGATGGCAAGTGGTATGTGTCATTTGACGGAAAAACTTGGGATGAAGTTCCTGTGACCGGTACAGTAAAACCGGAACTCGTCATGACTGAGACCGATAATGAATATGTTTTCACTCTTGGGGAAACTGTCATCAGTATTCCTAAGGAGAATGCTTTCATGATTAAGGTGGCTTCTGATAACAAGCAGGTTTCTCCAGGTGAAACAGTGTCTTTCAAATATACGATTACCGGTGCCGATGAAACTACTCACGTGCTTGTAGAAGCTGGTGGCGTAACCGCTGAACTTGATGAGGCTAATTCGTCTGTAAAAGTTATTGTTCCGACAAATCTTCCTGAAAAAGCTTATGTCATGGTGAAGGCTGTCCGCAATAGCGACGGAAAGTATTCAGCACAGTACATCACAATCAGCAAAATCGACCCTTATGGTACTTTTGGTGGAGTTATCGTAGTAGATGAGGATAAATATCTCAACTGGTAAATAGAAGTTAATTATGAGAAAGACATTATATATGGCAGCAGCGCTGGCTGTATTGGCAGGCTGCGCAAAAACAGAAACTCAGCCGGAGAATCCTGTAGGCAGAAATCTTGATCTTACCGCGAACGTTGAAGGTGTCGGCACCAGGGCGGTTTTCGATGGAGATTCGCATATCAAGTTTGAGAAGTACGATGCTTTCCGCGGAGCTATTGCTCTTCCGGCAAGTCCTACTAAGGCTGTGAAGGTAGGTGAAAGAAACTTTGCAGTAGCAAGCAGCTATGCTGTTTCTTTCAAAGTGGAGGATCCGGAGGCTGCATCTCCTGTATTCAAGGGCTCGTTCTACAGTATTGTTGAGGCAAACAATTCAGATACATACAAGTTCTACGGAGTGTTCCCTTCAGACGCCGTTTCTACTTCTTCTGAAGACCTGACTTCTTGGCGAGTTCAAGTAAAAGGCGAGCAGACCTCTTCTCAGACATCTTGGCAAAACAAGGCTGATGTTATGTTGATGGAGCCTGCTGAAGTAACTGTTCAGGATAAATCAAAGACTCAGTACAATGAGTATAATTCTTCTGCTTCTGTCAATGTCAGATTTGCGCATCTGTTCGGTTTTGGCAAGATTACTTTTGCTGATGTCCCTGAAGCTTATGCAAAGCAGAAGGTTGATCAGGTTATAATCGAAGCTGTCGGCGAAAATAAGGATCTTGCCGGTGTCTTCAAGGTAGATTTGACCAAGGATATTTCTGAAGTTGAAGCTGTTCCGTTCAATACTGGTTCGACTTTGACCATCACTCCTGATTCTGATGTTACTGTAGCTGACAATGTAGTTTGGTTTGTTGCCAATCCTGGTCTGTATGATGTAAAGGTTACTGTCAAGACCGGAAGATATGACCTGGTATTCGAGCGTACAGGACTCAATATCAAACGCAGCAAGATTGCCGAGCCTACTGTCCATTTCAAAGAGGCTGACGTTGCAGAGTCTCATGATGTCGCTCTTGCGGCAGGTGAGATGTGGGCACACACTCCTACTTATACCAATTCGCTTTCCAGTATCCAAAAAGTTGCTTCATGGGGAGACGGTGACAAGAAGATGTCATTTGTATTGAACTATCCTGAAAACAATAAGGATAACTTCGGAACGACTTATTACAAGGCAGTCGGTTATGCTCAGGGATTTGCACAGAACAATATGCGTGGCGGCAAGGCTACCCTTACATCCCGTGCATCTTTCTCAGGAGTGAAGATGGTAAAGGTAAATCTCGGTATCTATACCCAGAATGCTACATGTGACTTCACTATTGCTCTTGCCAACGGTACTGACACAACTGTCCTGAAGAAGATTTCTGTGGCTAGCGGTGACGGTGCTCCAAGTCCTGAAGGCGCTGATTATTTCTTCGAGAATACAACAGGCGTAGAGAAGGGTGATTTCGTGGTTACTGTAAGCAATCTCAGCTCACAGGATATCAGACCTTATCTCGGGCTTCTTGTCATCAATCCTGAACCTGAACTTGTTCTCGGTGAGAGTGCAATCAAACTTGAGAAGACAGCATCAACTGGTGAAATAGCATGTAATGCTTATGCAACCAAATCTGTTCCTGAGGTTTCCTCAGATGCAGAGTGGCTGAAAGTTACTTATGCTGACGGTAAGATTTCTTATACCGCAGATGCCAACGAAGGTTCGAAGAGAACTGCTACAATTACTGTTAAGCTTACGGATGGTGATTTCAGTGTAGTGAAGACCATTGCTGTGACACAGAAGTCCGCCCTCGAAATCGAATATAAACTTACTGTTACACCTGCAGTCATGAATGAGATCCTCAAGGCTGAGGCAGAGAACCATCCTGATGCTACATCCAGCGATTACTTTGAAGTAGATGCTACATTCCAGGCTGTTGCGACCGACGGTTCCGGCAAGACTGTAGATGTGAAGATGCATGCGAACCAGATGTATGTGACCGACCTTTCAGAGTCTTCATTCCGTATGAGAGGCAAATTCTATTGCAGCCAGTCAGTCGGCTTCGTGAAGAAGGTGGTCATCAGTGCTAACAGCACCGTTTCTACAGGTAACTGGGCTTCTCTTGCAATCAAGTTCTCGAAAGATGGTTCATCTTGGAGCAATCTTCCGTCAACGGCCATAACCAGTGAAGGCAAGGTCAGCACAGTGGTCAATACTGATGAGGATAATACGTATTTCAGCATTGATGCTTCAGGCGGCTACTCTACCCTTTATGTGGATAACTTCGAGGTTACATTCATTGGTGAATAATTTGTAACGCACGTTAAATTTTGACAAAATGAAATCATATCCGTTTATCAGGATAATAGCAGCGGTTGTTGTTCCCTTTCTCATTCTCTCATGCAGTGAGAAAGGGGATGAAACCCCTGTTACATCCTCTTTCAATGTGGAAAGCCCGATCGTAAATGTCGGTGTGTCCGGCGGTTCATTTAATTTGGAATATAGCATTGACGGTCCCCAAGCCGGTGCGGTAGCGGATGTGGTGACGGAGACGTCATGGCTCAAGATAGGCGCAGTGTCGTCATCCGGAATTGAAGTTTCGGTTCTGGCCAATGCTGACGGCGTGGACAGGACGGGAAAAATCGAACTCAGGGGTAAAGGCATCAAGGATAAGACGGTACATGTGCTTCAGAGCAAGTTGTCCGATTCTGAACCTTTCTATAGCAAGTTCGCTTTTGACATAAGCAATGTCACGACATCGGCTGTGGACGTGGAGATCACACCAGTGGATCCTGCCGCATATTACTATACGACTATCGTTTCCAAGAAGGAGTATGATGCTCGTGGAAAAGCCGGTATTGTGGAAGCGCTTATCCAGTATGTCGAGCAGATTGTGTCGATGGCCGGCTCGGGATTCGATCCTAGGGTTCTTCTCACTCAGGGTTATTACAACTCTGCGTCTGATGAAGATGCTACTATGGACCTGGATGACAACTCCGAGTATTATGTCGTTGCCTTTGATATGGATTTCGATGAGTCCGTCAATGTCATAACAAGCGGCAAGGCGGAATTCTGCAAGTTCAGGACGGCGCCTGCTACACCGGTGGACATGACATTCACTCTTACTGTAACTGGCAGGACAGTGGAGGTCATCCCGTCTGCGGACTTTACTTATGTCTGCGGAGTGGCTTCCAAGGCGGCCTGGGATGAATATGATGATCCTGCCGAGGTTGCCAGGGAGTACCTCTCCATCGCGAAGCGTTACGAGATGATCGACAAGATACTGCTTTCCGGCAGACAGAATCTGGATCTCTCAGATATGGTAGAAAACCCAGGAGAGTATGTCGTCTATGTCGTCGGCTACCGCAAATCGGCAACGGACGGAGGTCTTACCACCGACGTGACATTTAAAACGTTCACTTATGCCAAATAGGTGCCTGAGACCGCGGAACTGCAATTAGAATTGTAATTTTCGTGCAAAACCACTAAATTTGCAGAGTTTGACCAGGAAATGGAATCCGGTCAAACTCTGCTTTTTATTGAATTGTAATTAAAGTTTCAGATATTATGAGAAAAAACATTGTTGCCGGTAACTGGAAGATGAATACCACCGTTCCAGAAGGTGTAGAGCTTGCTAAAGCTGTCGTTGAAAAATCAGCTCAGGTTCCTGAGGGTGTAGGTCTTATCATCGCTACTCCGTTCACACATCTCGTACCTGTTTCAGAAGTTGTAAAGGGTACCAGAGTAGAACTTTCTGCAGAGAACTGCGCAGATAAGGAGAAGGGTGCTTACACTGGAGAGGTTTCAGCTGCTATGCTTGCTTCAGCCGGTTGCGAATATACAATCCTCGGACACTCTGAGAGAAGACAGTATTATGGTGAGACAGATGCTACTCTCGTAGAGAAAGTGAAGCTCGCTCTTGCAAATGGTCTCGGTGTCATCTTCTGCGTAGGTGAGAACCTTGAGCAGAGAGAGGCAGGCAAGCACTTCGAGGTTGTGACAGCTCAGATCGAGAACGTTCTCTTCGGTCTTTCAGCTGAGGAAATGGCTAAGATTATCGTTGCTTACGAGCCTGTATGGGCTATCGGAACAGGCAAAACAGCTACAGCAGAACAGGCTCAGGAAATCCACGCTTGCATCCGCAAGGTGCTTGCTGACAAGTTCGGCGCCCAGGTAGCTGAGGATACAACTATTCTTTATGGCGGAAGCTGCAAGCCTTCAAATGCAAAGGAACTGTTCGCTTGCCCTGATATCGACGGCGGTCTTATCGGTGGCGCAGCTCTCAAGGCTGACGACTTCATCCAGATCGCATTGTCATTCTAATTTTCAGCGGCTTTAGCCGCTCAAACAGGAACTAACTTATAGGCGAGGAAACGAACATTATTGTCCGTTGTCTCGCCTTATTCATTATTCAAGTATATGATAAGAAAAATAACATTGACCTGTATGTGTCTCGCGGCACTTGCGTCTTGCGGAAACAGGGCACCAAAATCAGAATTGCAGAAGAAAGTGGATGCTTATGCGGTGTTCCAGATCGGTTCTCCTTATATGGAGGGTATCTCTGACAATGGAAAAGAGGTTCTCAATCTTTTCAGAAAAGCTGCCGATGAGGCAGACAACATTTTCTGGCAGCAGACTTTCGGTGACAAGAATGCGATTATGTCGCTTCCTGACGGTGCAGCCAAGGATTTGGCCCTCATCAATTACGGACCATGGGACCGTATGGATAACAATGCTCCTTTCATTGAGGGGTACGGCGAGCGTCCTGCCGGAGCGAATTTCTATCCTGCCGACATGACAAAGGAGGAGTTCGATGCTCTGGAAGACCCTGCCAAGTTCAGCCCTTACACCATCATCAGAAGGGGAGAGGACGGCAAACTCAAGGTGGTATGGTACCATGAGGCATACAAGGAGAGCATTGACAAGATTTGCGGATACTTGGAGAGCGCAGCTGCCATGACCATCAAGGAGAGCGTGAGAAACTACCTTCTCAAGAGAGTTGAGGCCCTCAGGACTGATTCATATAAAGAGTCCGACTATGCTTGGATGGATATGAAGGACAGCAAGATGGATCTCGTAATCGGACCTATCGAGAACTACGAGGACGGAATCTATGGACTCAAGACTTCTTACGAGTGCTTCATCCTTCTCAAGGATCTGAAGAAGACAGAGGAACTCACAAAGTACATTTCAATGCTTCCTGAGCTCCAGAAGAGCCTTCCTTGCCCTGAGGAGTACAAGACCTTCGTTCCTGGAACAGAGTCTGACATGTTCGTTTATGATGCGATCTACTATGCCGGTGATGCCAATGCCGGCGGAAAGACCATTGCGATCAATCTTCCTAACGACCATGAGGTTCAGGCCGAAAAGGGAACCCGCCGTCTTCAGCTCCGCAATGTCATTAAGGCCAAATTCGACAAGATCGTCTATCCGATCGGCCAGATTCTTTTCGAGCCTGAGCAGCAGAGATATCTCAGCGCTGATGCATTCTTCTGGAATGTTACCTTCCATGAGGTTGCACACGGTCTCGGAGTCAAGGAAACTGTCAATGGCCTCGGCGGTGTGAAGGAGGCTCTCGGAAATGAGGCTTCCACATGGGAAGAGGCAAAAGCTGACATTCTCGGACTTTACATGGTATGCAACCTTATCGACAGAGGAGAAATCCCTCTCATTTCCAAGGAAGCTGCCATCACGACATACATTGCCAGCCTTGTCCGTTCAGTACGTTTCGGTGCTGCCGATGCTCACGGTCGTGCAAATATGATGTGCTATAATTATCTTAAGAACAATGGTGCGTTCGAAAGAAACAAGGACGGCCTGTATCATGTGAATTTCGACAAGGTCCCTCAGATTGTAGCTGACTGGTCTAACCTTATCCTCACGACCCAGGCTACAGGAAACTACATGTTCGCGAAGGAGTATGAGACAAATCATGCTGTAGTTCCTGAGGCTCTTTCTGCTGATATTGCCAATGTCAACAGAGGTGGAGTTCCTGTCGATATCCGTTTTGAGTTCGTTTGGTAAGTAACCTTCAAAAAATTTTTCAGAATGATGCAACATTTGAGACCGGACCTGCATCTATAAGTCAGGTTTAGGTTTTAGTACACGTCTAGAGGTCGGCAAGCCGCGAGGTTTCCGGCCTTTATTGTTTCTATACTGCAGCTGTTTTGTGGGGTGCGGATTTGGTTTATTGGCGAATTATCACTATTATTCGACTTTGATATACAAATTTGCCAGATGAACAGATTGCAGAGAGTTATTGCCGCGATATTGATTTTTTTTACAGGGGCGTCCATGTCATTGGGCTCTCCTGCATGGAAAGGCGTGGTAACATTGACACAACCCGATGGTACGGTCATTGAAGGAAGGCTGTGGGGCGACGAATTTATGCACGTGATGACGGATCTGCAGGGAAATGCGCTGGTTCAGAATAGCGACGGCTTCTGGTGTTATGCCGGATTCAGCGGGGACGGGCAGATTTACAGCAGCGGTATAATTGCCGGAAAGGCATCTGTGGTCCCTTCAAGCCGGATTCCTTATGAAATACTAGGAAGGATAGCCACGGAGAGACGTGTCGCGTCACTGCGTAATTCATTGACATTAAGCAATAAACGGGCGCTTGCGTCTGAAGATGGTGCGGTCCCGCACAGGCATTGTCTGATCCTTTTGGCTGAGTTCTCAGATGTCAAGATGACACATCCGGTGGAGCACTTCGAGGCATTGATAAACAAAGGTGAAAACTGCGCCAAGCGTTATTTCGAGGACCAGTTTCTTGGGGCGTGTGAGTTTACATTTGACATCGCCCCGATTGTCACGCTTCCCAATCCTCTTAAATATTACGGGAAAAACAAGAACGGAAGTGATGAAAGGCCTCATGAGGCTGTGGCTGAGGCTTGTCGTCTGGCCCACGAAAAAGGCATTGACTTTTCTGCATATGATGACGATGGCGATGGGATTGTGGATAACGTATTTGTCTTCGTTGCGGGGAAGGATGAGGCGGACGGCGGCGGGGACGACTGCATCTGGTCGCACGCGTGGCATCTGAAATCTGCCGGCATTGACCTTGTCCTGGACGGGAAACGCATTGACCATTATGCGGTTTCTTCGGAACTTTCGCGCCGCACTTCGGGTAAATTCCAGTTCCGCACGATCGGTACTTTCTGCCATGAATACAGTCATATTCTGGGACTTGACGATATGTATGACACTGATTTGGAGGGCAGCGGGGGAAAGTCGGAGGCGCTCTGGAAGACGACGGCGCTGATGGACGGCGGCAATTACAACAACGATGGCCGCACACCTCCGTATTACAATGCCATTGACCGCGACATGCTCGGAATCGGAAAGCCGGAGGAACTGAAAGAAGGCAAGTATAAATTGGAACCTGTCAATGTCAATGGGCGTTTTCTGAAATTTACCGGCCACAACCCTGATGAGTATTATCTTATAGAATGTCGCGCGAACAACGGATGGGATGTTTATTGCGGCGGAAAGGGACTTGCGATCTATCACATTGACAAATCCTCCAATGCGACAGGCTATTCTCCTGTCTATGAGCGTGTTGCTACGGCTGCGGAAAGGTGGTCCAGCAATGAGGTGAACTGCCGCCCGACGATGCAGTGCGCTGATATGATGGAGGCTTATGACAAGGCTGTCGATGCCAGTCAGGTTTTCTTCCCTTATGCCAGGAACAATTCGTTTACTCCTCATTCTGTCCCGGCCTTCAAGTTCCGTGACGGGTCTTTCTCGCATTTGGCGATAACGGATATTCTGCAGATGGGTGATGAGGTCGCCTTCAACGTGGTCCGGAGTCAGGATGCCCGCCCTTCCATAGTTGTGTCATCGTCCAAGGATGTGTATCAGAACATGGCCATAATCCAGTGGAAGACAGATCATTCGGACAATATGTCTCCTGCTGTGGTATCGTGGGGGCAGAGTGGGAAGACTCTTAAGGAAGAGGAAGTTTTCGAGTATGAGCCGTGCTGTTTTGCGCTTCGTCTGGAGGGCCTGAAGCCCGCGACCGCATACACCGTGAAGATTCATTATGCTGAGAATGAGATAAGGAGAAAGGAGACCACTGTCAATTTTACTACGCGCAGTGTGTATAATGAAGGGGCACCTTTCATCTGGTTCAATGCTGACCAGCGGAATGATGACGGGACTTTCAAGAAAAATGCCCTTATTCCACTGGGTGTCTGCAATGTGAATAATGTCCAGGATATCCAGTGGTTTATGGACGGAAGACGGATCGCTGCCGGCAAGAACGGATATTATGAACTGTCCAGGTCCTGCGTGATAACTGCCGTTGTCACCTATGTGGACGGAGCGACTGATGTAATCGAGAAAAATGTCACGATAAGATGAAAGGAACGAAGTATATATGTTTGTCAATGCTGGTGTGTTTCATCCTTTCAGGGTGCTGCCGCAAGCATGAGCCTGATCCTGAGTTCGTTACTGGAGACGAAATCGTACTGAAGATGGACGGGGCCGTGAAAGTCAAGTACGTGCCGGAGACTTTTCAGCTTGGATTCAGTCCGGAGAGGAAACAGTTCCGCGTGCATGATGACAATATGACCAGGTTCTATATCCTGACTTGTTCTGAACTGCCTGACCATGTAGGGCAGCAGATCCGCTGTTCCCTGAAGTACGGAATCAACGGTAAGATGTCCTACAAGTCCGGGATGTCTTTCGAGGTGGAAAAAATGGATGAGGCCGGAACTGTCTGGCTGTGGTGCAAAAAAAAGAACACAGGAGTCTCTGTACGTATTCTCGGGAAGTGATTGCTCACTTGTGGAATCGGTGTCGTATTCGTATCTTTGTCGAAATATGAATTCCTGTTCCGCGTCAGCGGACTTAAACCAACAAAGAATACGACATGGCAGACGAGAAGATCATTTTTTCCATGAACAGGGTAGGAAAGGTCCTCCCATCAAGCAACAGAATTATACTTAAAGACATTTGTCTATCATTCTTTTACGGGGCGAAGATCGGTATAATCGGTCTCAATGGCTCCGGTAAATCGACATTGATGAAAATCATCGCCGGAGTCGAGCAGAGCTATCAGGGTGAGGTTGTCTGGGCTCCGGGATACAGTGTGGGATATCTGGAGCAGGAGCCTCAGATGGATCCGGAGAAGACTGTGTTGGAAGTGGTTCAGGAGGGTGTCCAGGAGATTATGGATGTCCTGAAGGAATATGAGGAGGTCAACCTCAAGTTCTGCGAGCCGATGAGTGATGATGAGATGAACAAGCTTATCGAAAGGCAGGGCGAACTCACCGAGAAAATCGAGCATTGCGGAGGTTGGGAGATTGATTCCAAACTTGAGCGTGCTATGGATGCGCTCCAGTGTCCTCCTTCTGATGCGAAGATTGCGAATCTCAGTGGCGGTGAGAGACGTCGTGTGGCATTGTGCCGCCTTCTTCTCCAGCAGCCGGATGTGCTTCTTCTCGACGAGCCTACCAACCATCTCGATACCGAGAGTATCCAGTGGCTCGAAGCTCATCTCCAGCAGTATAAGGGTACTGTGATTGCCGTTACCCATGACCGTTATTTCCTCGATGATGTTGCGGGCTGGATTCTGGAACTTGACAGGGGAGAGGGTATTCCTTGGAAGGGTAACTATTCTTCATGGCTTGAACAGAAGACCAAGCGTCTGGAAATGGAGGAAAAGCAGGAGAGCAAGCGCAGAAAGACATTGGAGCGCGAGCTTGAGTGGGTCAGGATGGCTCCTAAGGCGCGTCACGCCAAGTCCAAGGCCAGACTAGGTGCTTATGAAAAGTTAGCCAGCCAGGACGGCAAGGAGAAAGAGGCTAATCTCGAAATCTATATTCCTGATGGTCCGAAGCTCGGAAACAAGGTCATCCAGTTCAATGATGTTTCGAAGGCTTATGGCGACAAGCTTCTGTTCGAGCATCTTTCGTTCGTTCTTCCGCCTGCCGGCATTGTCGGTGTAATCGGACCTAACGGTGCCGGTAAGACCACGCTTTTCCGTCTTATCATGGGGCTTGAACAGCCTGACAATGGTGATATTACCATCGGCGAGACCGTCAAACTGGCATACGTCGACCAGCAGCACAAGAGCATTGACCCTGACAAGACTGTCTTCCAGACAATCGCCGACGGTTCAGACTGGATCAGGCTCGGCAAGCGTGATGTCAATGCCCGTGCATATGTTTCCCGTTTCAACTTTACCGGTTCCGACCAGGAGAAGCGTTGCGGAATCCTTTCCGGTGGTGAAAGAAACAGGCTTCATCTTGCTCTGACATTGAAGGATGAGGGTAACGTGCTACTTCTCGACGAGCCTACCAATGATGTGGATGTCAATACTATACGTGCTCTGGAGGAGGGTCTTGAGAATTTCGCAGGCTGTGCTGTAGTAATTTCCCACGACCGCTGGTTCCTCGACCGTATCGCCACCCATATCCTCGCTTTCGAGGGTGATTCCCAGGTCTATTTCTTCGAGGGTACTTATTCCGAGTACGAGGAGAACAAGAAGAAGCGTCTCGGAGACGAGGAGCCTAAGAGATTCAAGTACAAGAAGCTGATGGAGTAGATGGTGGGGATGGTTTGGCGCTGGCGTGACGTGGATGGTTGGCTTGGCTGGGAGGCCTGTCGGGACGCGGTAAGCGTCTCCGCAGTTACGTATTGACGTGCTTTCATCGGTTACGTACTTTTGC